>QLAH01000052.1_pt1 | contig 135491 bp, 126 predicted proteins | sample 4693081 | NCBI WGS metagenome assembly QLAH01 (sample SAMN09425401, study PRJNA476045) | Lake water metagenome, whole genome shotgun sequencing project.
GTAAATGTCGGTATCGGTACCACCACCCCTCAAGATCGTTTACACGTGGTGGGTAACATCCGTATGGTAGATGGCAATCAAGCCGCCGGTAGGGTGCTAACTAGTGATGCCAACGGAACAGCAACTTGGCAACCCGCCTCGGCAAATGCTTGGGGATTGCTTGGAAATACGGGTACAAATCCCGCAGTCAACTTTATAGGAACTACTGATGACCAAGATGTGGTGTTTAGAAGGAATAATATTTTTTCAGGACGACTGGGGTTTTCCAATACTGCCTTTGGGGAAAATTCGTATGCATCAAATACTACCGGTAATTTTAATACTGCTATTGGTAGTAGAACCCTTCAAAGCAATACCACAGGAAGTACTAATACCGCTATTGGCATAAATGCTCTTCAAGCCAATACCACAGGAAGTACTAATACCGCTACTGGTGTACAAGCTCTCCAATTGAATACCACTGGAAACAGTAATACCGCTACAGGAAGAGACGCTCTTCGCAATAATACAACAGGGAGTTTTAATATCGCAACCGGAACAAACGTTCTTGCTAATAACACAACTGGAAGTAATAACACAGCGGTTGGTCAAAGTGCATTGTTTTTAAATAATGTAGGGGTTGATAATACCGCTTTAGGTTTTTTAGCTCTTAGAGAAAATACCGATGGAACACGAAACACAGCTATAGGTTCTCAAGCTAATGTAGGCTTTAGTAATTTAACCAACGTAACCGCAATTGGTGCTAATGCATTTGTTCAAGCTAGTAATGCCTTGGTACTTGGTAGTATCAATGGAGTAAACGGTGCAACCGCAACGGTAAATGTGGGTATCGGTACCACAACCCCCTTAGACCGTTTACACGTGGAAGGTAACATCCGAATGGTAGATGGCAATCAAGCTGCCGGTAGGGTGCTAACCAGTGATGCCAACGGAACAGCAACTTGGCAACCCGCCTCGGCAAATGCTTGGGGATTGCTAGGCAATGCGGGTACTAATCCCGCTGTGAATTTTATAGGAACAACCGATAATCAAGATGTGATTTTTAGAAGAAATAATCTTTTATCGGGAAGAATAGGTGCCGTAAATTTGGCTTTAGGAACAAATTCTTTATTAAATAATACTACAGGTTTAAATAACTTAGCATTAGGTACAAATTCGCTTCAATCAAATACTACTGGTTCTAATAATACAGCTAGTGGAGTAAATTCTCTGTTTAATAATACCACAGGTATTCAAAATATCGCTACCGGAACAAACGCTCTTTTTAATAACACAACAGGAAATAATAACACAGCGGTTGGTCAAGGTGCATTGCTTATTAATAATGTAGGAATAGATAATACCGGATTAGGTTTTTTAGCTTTAAACGGAAATACCGATGGAACACGAAACACAGCTATAGGTTCTCGAGCAAATGTAGGCTTTAGTAATTTAACCAACGTAACCGCAATTGGTGCTAATGCATTTGTTCAAGCTAGTAATTCCCTAATCTTGGGTAGTATCAATGGGGTTAATGGCGCAACAGCAACGGTAAATGTCGGTATCGGTACCACCACCCCTCAAGATCGTTTACACGTGGTGGGTAATATCCGTATGGTAGATGGTAATCAAGCCGCCGGTAGGGTGCTCACCAGTGATGCCAACGGAACAGCTACTTGGCAAAATGCTTCAGCTAATGCTTGGGGAATAACAGGTAATACGGGAACTAATCCGGCAACCAATTTTATAGGGACATCCGATAATCAGGATGTGGTTTTCAGAAGAAATAACCTTAATTCTGGTAGAATAGGTGTCACAAATACTGCTTTTGGTTTAAATGCGTTAAACGCAATGACGACAGGAACAAATAATACTGGAGTGGGACTAAATGCTCTTTCATCTAGCTCTACTGGTTTTGATAATACGGCGATGGGACAAAATGCTCTTCGTTTAAGTACTGGGAATTTTAACACCGCTATGGGAAATTTCGCCCTTAGCGAACTTACTACTGGATTTAACAATACTGCTATAGGGTATAATGCACAAGTACCACTAAGTACCAGTAACAACCAAGTGAGAGTTGGAAATACCTTTGTTAATTATGCAGGCGTTCAGGTTGGGTGGACCATTACCTCAGACCGTCGTTGGAAAGAGAATATCCAACCTACTTCTTTGGGGTTAGATTTTATTAATGATTTGAGACCTGTGTCTTATCAACGGAACACTGATGAGAATAAAAAAACGGAGTATGGCTTTATTGCCCAAGAATTGGAAAACACCTTACTACAATATGGAGCAGTAAATAATGGTATTATATCGAGAGATGACAAAGGAATGATCGGTGTTCGCTATAATGATTTATTTGCTCCTATTGTAAAAGCTATTCAAGAATTAAAAACTAAAAATAACGGACTTGAAAAAAAGAATGAAGCATATGCCGCAGAAAACAAACAATTAAAAGAAAAATTAGCCGAGCAAGAAGAATTATTGCAAACTATTATAAATCGATTAAATGCTTTAGAAAATAAGTAATTTTATTTTATCCATTTAGGATTTTCTAAGACTTGGAAGAGAGATAGCCCAATTGGCAAATAAACAAATTAATTGATGATATCTCTCCTATCGTCGTCAGGAAACAGTTGGGTTTGGGAATTTAGAGGGTGTTTGAATAGATGATGTGGGTTTTAGGAAATGTTAGATTAATTTTTTAGATTTGGGTTTGAGAAGATTAAGTAAGTATTGAACAATTTAGAAAAAATTAAAAAGCGAACATGAACCAAGGTGAAGTATTGATTTATCAAAACCAAAACGGTAAGATTACCATAGATGTTCGGCTGGAGGAGGAAACGGTTTGGTTAACACAAGACCAAATGGCACAATTGTTTGGTAAAGCGAGAAATACCATAACTGAACATATTGGCAATGTATTTAAAGAAGGAGAATTGGAGGAAAAAGTGGTCAGTCGGAAATTCCGACATACCACAGCTCATGGAGCCATTGAAGGAAAAACACAAGAAAAAGAGGTAACATTATACAATCTTGATGTTATCATTTCGGTTGGATATCGTGTAAAATCTCAACAAGGCACACAATTTCGTATTTGGGCAACCCAACGTTTAAAAGAATACATCATCAAAGGTTTTGCTTTGAACGATGAGCGTTTTAAAACAGGCACTTCCATGAATTATTTCAATGAACTGCAAAATCGCATTCGTCAAATACGTTTATCGGAAAAGTTTTTTTACCAAAAAATAAAAGATATTTATGCCACCAGTATTGATTATGATCCAAAAAGTGAGCAAACCATTCAGTTTTTTAAAATCGTTCAAAATAAATTGCTTTGGGCTATTTCGCAAAATACGGCTGCCGAATTGGTCTATCGCAGAGTAGATGCTTCGTTACCACTTTTAGGCATGCTATCCTATGACAAGAAAGAAGCTACATCCATCTCAAAATCAGAAATTAGTATTGCCAAAAACTATTTAAATGAAGATGAAATGAAGTTGCTGGGACTTTTGGTGGAGCAATATCTAGCTTTTGCCGAGACAATGGCACAACAACAAACACCTATGTATATGAATGATTGGATAACCCGATTAGATAGTTTATTACAATTGAACGGCAAAGAAATACTCACCCATGCCGGCACTATTTCACACCAAATGGCTTTAGAAAGGTCTGAACAAGAGTTTACAAAATATAAACAAGTGCAAAGTTCGATAGAAAGAGAGCAAAGTTTAAAGGAAATTGAACAAGATATTAAAAAGTTGAAGAAATAAATAACACCGCTGCCGCACGAATCCCTTCGTGTGGTTATAGCTTAGAGAACTTTTACTATTTTTGAATTTAAGAAATAACATAAGTAGAAACTATACTTTTCATAATTTAGACCGACTTTATTTTTGTTGTTAAGCCACACGAAGGGATTCGTGCGGCAGCGGTGGATGGAAGAATTTTTTATTTCATAATAATACTTTAACCGTTTTAAATAAAGTTTATAAATTTGAATGTTGTAAATGTTGATGTATCATCTAAACTACAATTGACGCAACCAAATTAGATTTCCTGAATCTATAAAATAAAAGATATGAAAAACCAACTAGTGAAGCTTACCATTTTTGTTTCAATTTTACTCTTTTTTGGATGTAATAATTCAGACGAACAACCAAACATTCTGCTACAAGATTGTTTGACTACCAATTTACAAAATGGAGTTGTTGCCTTCTATCCCTTTAATAACGGTTCAATTAATGACGAATCCGGAAACAATAATCATTTATCGAATACTACTACTGCAAATGCAACTGTTGACCGAAACGGAAATCTAAATTGTGCCTTTCAATTTAATTCCGGTAATGACGAGTTTTTGACGTTTATCAATCCTGTATTTTTAAATGATTTACAAAATGGTTCATTCTCCATTTCTTTATGGTATTTATCCGAAAATGAAGGAGGTGGTTTACTATCCCGTGGTAACGATTTAGGAAATTGTGCAGGTGGTTGAGGAGAATGGAATGTAAGTCTATGGGACAATAATTGGATTAGTTTTCATATCAATGGTTACAGAATTATTGGAATTACTCCTAATCCGGCAGTTCTTCAACTAAATGAATGGCATCATTTAGTGGTTACAAGCGATAATAACGATTTAAAAGTTTATCAGGATGGCGTTTTAATTGCGGACTCAGAATCTGTTTCATGTGGCTCTGGTCCAACCCCTTCCTTAAACATAGGAGACTTGTTCATTGGGGAATTTCTAAAAGGGAAACTCGATGACATTATCATTTATAATCGTCTTTTAACTGAAACTGATATCACCGAATTATATAATTTATCACCTTGCTGTAATTAAATGATAGCTGTATCTCTGCTATCCCAAGTCTTCCGCTCCGCGAAGTCTCCCGACTTCGTGGTATCATTAATAACACCGCTCGTCGAATCCCGATAGCAATCGGTACTGACTTCGCCGCAACAAGCTAAAAAAACGTATATTCGAATAGTAAAACGTAAAAAGGATAATGAGCTATCTCCTATTGTTGATAGGACACCGTTGGGTTTGGAATTTTAGAGGATGTTGGAATAGATGATGTGGGTTTTAGGAAATGTTAGATTAATTTTTTAGATTTGGGATGGTGGGTTATAGATCGGTTTTGAATGGGTTGACATGAAAAATTAAATAATATAACAACTATACATATGGGATTATTTTCAGCCTTATTAGGCAACGCAGGAGCGGTTAGTCAAGAAGAGTTAGTCAAAAAATTTGGGCAACTATTGACGGATTCAGAAGAAATTGAATTGGGTTTTAAGCTTATTCGCGATACGTTTATCTTTACGAACAAACGGTTGATTTTTGTGGAAGTACAAGGACTTACCGGCAGCAAAACCGAATACAAATCGATTAATTACAAAAGCATTACTCGGTTTAGTATAGAAACGGCCGGCACCTTTGACTTAGAAGCGGAACTAAAAATTTGGATTTCCAGCGAACAACAACCCAGTATCAGAAAACAATTTAATAAATCGGTCAATGTGTATGATGTTCAAAAGGTGCTTGCTCATCATGTGTTGAAGTAATAATAACGCTCGGCGTTACATTGCTTTTGGGAGGTGACTCGAACCCTCGAAGGGTTTGGAACCCTTCGAGGGTTGTACATTAAACCTTTCCCCTATTTTTGTGTCTTATTGAAAACCTAAAAAAAAAGCTCTATGAAAAATCTTTTCTTTTTCTTGTTGTTAGGATGTTCAACTACTATAAGGGGACAGGAAATTTATTTTCCACCCACTACCGGAACCACATGGGAAACCACGCCGCCAAGTACATTTGGCTATTGTCCCGAAAAAATTCAAGCCCTTTATACGTTTTTGGAAGAAAATCAATCCAAAGCCTTTTTACTTCTAAAAGACGGAAAGATTGTATTAGAGCAGTATTTTGACGGTTTTCAAGCTACCGACAATTGGTATTGGGCTTCCGCCGGAAAAACAATTACGGCATTTACGGTGGGCATTGCCCAACAAGAAGGTTTATTGTCCATTCAAGACACTACTTCAACTTATTTAGGCGAAGGTTGGACCACAACTCCGGCAGAAAAAGAGGAAAAGATTACCATTAAAAACCAACTCAGCATGACTACGGGATTGGATTATACGGTAGCCAACTCAAATTGTACCGACCCTTCTTGTTTAACGTATCTTGCTGATGCGGGCGAACAATGGTATTATCACAATGCCCCTTATACCCTATTGGATAATGTGATTGAAGCGGCTACGAATACCACCTTAAATCAATATTTCTCACAAAAAGTCAGAATCCCGATCGGGATGAACGGAGCTTTTTTTCAGGTAGAAGATAACAATCTTTATTTCAGTACTCCGCGAAGCATGGCTCGTTTCGGGTTATTGATGCTGAATCAGGGCAGTTGGGGTTCAACGCCCATCATGACCGATACTGCTTATTACAATGAAATGATCAACACCTCACAGGACCTGAATTTATCGTATGGTTATTTGTGGTGGTTGAATGGAAAAAGTTCGCACAAGCTACCGGGAAGCACCTTTACTTTTCCGGGATTCTTAATTCCGAATGCCCCCGCAGACACCTATTTAGCTGCCGGTAAAAACGGTCAGTTTTTAAGTATTACCCCCAGCGAAGGATTGGTTTGGATACGCATGGGCGACAGTCCGGATGATTTACCTGTTCCGTTTTTATTGAATAACCTCATTTGGGATAAGATTAATGACTTGGTTTGTCCGCTTTCAACTGCTGATGCAGAAAAACAAAAATGGACCATTTCACCCAATCCGGTTTCAGAGGTTTTAACGATTCATTCCCCCGAAAATCAATCTTATACTTGGGAAATGTATAGCTATTCCATGCAATTGTTATCAAAAGGCAAGCACACAGATGCTCCGGTTTTTAGTTCCTATGCCAAAGGGTTGTATTGGATAAAAATCCAAACGGAAGAAACGGTGTTTTGGAAGAAGGTTTTGAAGGAATAAGGTTGAGGGTTTAAAAGTTTAAAGGTTTAAGAGTTTAAGATTTAAAAGTACCTAAAAAAAATAGCAGTAACAATTAAAAAGTGATGAAGTCCGTCACGATAATGCAGGGTACGAGTAAAATAGAACCTTTCAAAAGTTAGAAGTTTTTTCACCTCATCCCTTTCACATCAACATAATTTTGTATTTTTGAATATACAAACAACCGGTTAAAAAGAAATAACAAATGTACTTTTAACCAAAAAATCAACCTTCCATGAAAGCAAACGGCACAACCGTAGCAGAAATACTCGCCAACGTACCCTCAGACAGAGCGGCAGCATTTCAACAATTGCATAATGTTATTGTACAAAACCTTCCAAAAGGATTTGAACCCGGTATCAGTTATGGTGGTTTAGGTTATGTGGTTCCCCACTCTATTTATCCGGATGGATATCATTGTAAACCGGTTGAACCACTACCCTTTGCCAGTATCGCTTCGCAAAAAAACTCCATCAATTTTTACCACATGGGTCTTTATGCCGACAAAGCGTTGCTGGATTGGTTTGTTTCTGAATATCCCAAACATTCCACACAAAAACTAGACATGGGTAAAAGCTGCATCCGTTTTAAAAAACCTGAATCTATTCCTTTTGAATTGATTGGAGAATTGATGCAAAAAATGACCGTGCAGGAATGGATTGATTTGTATGAACGTTTGTATAAAAAGTAAACCAAATAACTGAAAGAGTTTATTTTATGTCATTTATTTGGAGAAATGAGAGGTAACAATTTCATTGCTAATAAGTCCATTTTGTGAAATGCAATAACTTGCTCCCTCCATTTACCTTGTTTGTCTTTCCTAAAAAAAACAAAAACATGCTGACAGAGATTCACCCAAAACTTCCCATGCGGGATAAAACCAAAACAATAGCTTATTATGTTGACGGTTTAGGATTTACACTATTAAGCGATTATGGTGATTATCTTTTATTGACTAAAGACCATATCGAACTGCATTTTTTTTCTTTTCCAACTTTGTTACCGGAGGAAAATTATGGAGGTGTGTATATTCGGGTAAACGACATAGAAAAATGGTATGAAAGCTTACTTCATCAAAACATTGCTATCCATCCGAATGGAGCATTAGCAGAAAAACCATGGGGACAAAAGGAGTTTTCCCTTCTCGATCCGGACAATAATTTACTTACTTTTGGAGAAGAAGTGTAAACAAGTACTCTTTTCTAACGTAAAAATGTTGAGAACTTTCTAAAATGGATTATGCATAATCGTTGATTTGGGAAATGAAGTATGGCATGCTATAACACTCTTTAAGTTGAGATGTATAAAAATTACTATTATAACTATTCTAAACGTTTAAAAGCCTTTTTTAAGAGCAAAGGTGTAGTCAAAGTAGTCAGTACCCCCATAATGACCAAAATAGAAAAAACTTCGGTTGAAATTAACCCATTTTTATAGGCAATATTAGCAATAACCAGCTCCATTATCCCTCTGGCATTTAGTCCAACACCGAGCGTTAACGAAACATTTTTAGAAAGACCGGCAAGCGTTCCTCCAATGAATCCACCTGCAATTTTAGAGAAATAAGAAACGGCTATTACGGCTATTAATAAAGCTATATTATCGATGGAAGAAATATTGAACTCTAATCCAATTCCGGCAAAAAATACCGGTGCTAAAAATCCCATTGCCATATTATTGGTAGTTTTTTCAATTGCTTTTAAATTCTCTTTCCCAATTAACGATTCGCTAATTAACATGGCCGCAAAAAATGCTCCAACAATAAAATGAAGTCCCAACGACTCTGTGAACGTTGAAAACAATAATACGAAAACAAAGAACAAGGCAAACAAGGGTTCTTTTCCTTTTAAGATTCCCACAAGATGGTTTAGTGACTCCTGAATGTAATCTCCTTTTCGGAGTACTTTTTTTATGAGGTAATAAACAAGACTTAAAAGACCAATAAACACTATTAGTTTAAGTAAGGAAATAGTTCCGGCTTTAACAACTGAAACCATTGACATATCAGTATCTTTTATATTCAGAAGTACTCCTAAAACTGACAATGCCAACACATCATCAAAAATGGCAATAGAGATAATTTTTTGTCCCACTTCAGAATTTATCTTGCCTAAATCCATCAAGATTCTTATACTTACTGGAAGAGCCGTAATGGCCACACACAAACCAATAAAGACGGTAGTCATAATGTCTTGTTCAAAGTAATAGCCAACTGCCATTCCCCCAAAAATAGGTATAAAAAAAGCCATGATAGAAATGATAATATTACGGCCTTTTAATGATTTCAGAATATCATCAATATTGATTTCTAAACCGGCAATGATGACCAAAAGAAAAATACCCAATTCGGATATCACTTTAATATCTTCCGTACGGTGAATAAGACCCAGTAAACTCGGCCCTAGAATGATACCGGCAATAATTTCACCAATCATTGAAGGCTGTTTAAACCGTTCAAATAGTTCACCGAATATTTTGGCGGCTACCAATAAAATCAGCAAATTGGTAAAAAAAGGAAGTTCGAAATGAGGCTCTGTCATAGCTAGATTCTTTCAGAGGATTAAAATAGGTTTACGCTTTTTAGCAAAACATTCTACTTTTTACAGGAACAAATATATTGTTTTTTTAGAATCAATAGCGGTATTTGATTAATCAATTTTTTGCATTAATTACCCACTTCATCTTAAATAAAAAAAACATTAAACACCAAAAAGAGGTATAATTTTTGATGTATTTTATTACTATTTATTAAATAGGAATTTAATAACCGCTACTTTTTTGACGGTTTATTCACTATATTTGAAAGAAAAATTAATTAAAATTTTATAACATGAAATGTCCAAATTGTAAAGATGTAAACTTACTAATGACTGACCGCAATGGAATAGAAATCGACTATTGTCCTGATTGTCGAGGTGTATGGCTTGATAGAGGTGAATTGGATAAAATAATCGAGCGGTCTATCCAGCCTCAAGGAAAAAAGATAACCGGAGATATCTACAAAGGAAAAGATTACCCTTCTACTGATAACGATTATCGATACAAAAAAAAGAAAGGACTTCTGGGAGATTTATTTGACTTTTAATTGTCCCTTCAAAGAAGGTTTTCAACCAATGAGTATATTTATTTTATTACAAATACAACCCAAAAAAGTAACAGTCCCATTCTTTTTTTATCACTTGGGTAATTTAAGAGAAAAATAAATTTGTATAACTCTATACAATTCCTCTTCATTGAGAATTATTCTTTGGCCTGATTTTTCTTAATGGACCAATTTGTAGAAAAAAAATCAACTGAATCGGTTGTAATGTAACGATAATTACGTCAAAAATGACAAAAAAAGAAGGTAAAGAATGGCATGCCATTTCCAGTAATGAAGTTCTTAAAAATGTAAACAGTTCAATAATTGGTCTTACAGCTCAGGAAGCAAAAAAAAGACTCATAAAATATGGTCCCAACGAACTTATTAGAAAAAGCAAGGATGGCATTCTTCAAGTTCTGTGGCGACAAGTTAATAATCCATTAATTTGGGTACTTATTGGTTCAAGTACCCTAGCTACCGCATTAGGGAAAGTAACAGATGGAATGGTTGTACTTGGTGTGGTGATAATCAACTCCATCATTGGATTTATTCAGGAATATAAAGCCGGAAAAGCCATCGAAGCTTTAAGCAGCATGGTACCTGAAAATGCATCTGTTATTAGGGAGAATCGTTTAAATACCATTGCTGTTTCATCAATAGTGCCCGGGGATATAGTTCAATTAGCTGCAGGTGATCGCATTCCTGCTGATATGAGGATAATACAACAAAAAAATCTACAAGTTGAAGAAGCAGCACTCACAGGAGAATCAGTTGCTTCGCATAAAAATTCAGAAGCAGTTAGCCCGGATGCCGTTATTGGAGACAGAAAATGTATGGTATATAGTGGAACATTAGTTGTTTCAGGTACGGCTACCGCTGTTGTAGTAACTACCGGAATGGAAACTGAGTTGGGTAGAATATCAGATATGCTCAATGAAACTGTTGATTTAGACACACCCCTCACCAAAAAACTTGCTGTAATTGGTACGTATTTAACCACAGGAATTGTAGCCATTACAGTCATAATTATGATAGTTGGTACATACCGTGCATTGGAGCAAGGAGTACTTTTATTTGATGCCCTTAAAGAAAGTGTCATTTTTGCTATAGCATTAGCAGTAGGAGCAATACCCGAAGGACTTCCGGCAGTTGTGACTATTGCATTGGCTATTGGGGTGCAACGAATGGCGAAACGAAAAGCCATTATTCGAAAGCTACCGGCGGTTGAAACTTTGGGAAGTACTACTATAATTTGTAGTGATAAAACCGGTACCCTAACCCGCAATGAAATGACTGTGAATGAGCTTTGGAACTACAATCATCACTTACAAGTTACAGGTGTTGGTTATTTTAATTCCGGGCAATTCAAAGAAAAGGGAGTTGAAATTACTACATTACCACACGAAATGCAGCTTTTATTAAAAAAGGCTGTACTTTGTAGCGATGCAAACGTAATTTATGAAGACAATAACTATAGTATTTCGGGTGACCCTACCGAAGTTGCCTTGGTTGTAGCGGCTGTAAAAGCCGGGATTCAAATTGATGAAATACGAAAAGAATTTCCAAGAAAAGACGTCCTACCGTTTGATTCAGAAAAAAAGTACATGGTTACGCTTAACGATGCTCTTATTCTCAAGGGAGCACCAGAAGTTGTGTTAAAACGCTGTTTTTCACACATTGGTGGAATACCTTTAGATAATCAAAAAATAATTTCACAAATTGAACTCTTTGGTTCTAAAGGAATGCGAGTTTTAGCCTTTGCCCAAAAAAAGTATAGCCATTCTGATGAAATCACCGATGAAGAAGTAGAAAGCGGCTTTGAATTTATTGGCTTAATAGCAATGATTGATCCTCCCAGAACAGAAGCTATTGAAGCGATAAAAGTCTGTCAAAATGCCGGAATAACCGTAAAAATGATTACCGGAGACCATCCTACTACCGCCGGTGCGATAGGATTAGAATTAGGGCTTTCCGATAACGGTAATGTTATTACCGGTGTTACCCTTTCTAAAATGGAAGATGAGGAATTGGATAAAATCATTAATAATACTCATATTTATGCAAGGGTGGCTCCTGAACATAAACTTCGTTTGGTAAAAGCTCTACAAAACAGGAATGAAATTGTTGCGATGACCGGTGATGGCGTTAACGATTCGCCATCGCTAAAACAATCTAATGTTGGAGTAGCAATGGGAATTACCGGTACTTCAGTGTCAAAGGAGTCATCAGATATTGTTTTAGCTGATGATAATTTTTCGAGTATAGCCGCAGCTGTTGAGGAAGGACGAAGAGTGTATGATAATTTGTTGAAATCGCTAGCATTTTTATTACCCACCAATTTAGGACTAGCCTTTATTCTTATTTATGGAATAATTTTTTTCCCTTTTAATCCTATAACTAAGGAACTTTTATTACCCATGTTACCAACACAGCTACTTTGGATAAACTTAGTAGCAGCAATTGCCTTGGCTTTGCCTTTAGCTTTTGAAGTAAAAGAACCCAATGTAATGAAACGACCTCCGAGAAATCCTGATGAGCCTCTATTTAACAGTTTTGTAACCTTCAGAGTATTTTTTGTTTCGATATTAATGACGGTGGGAACAATAGTTCTCTTTAAATGGGAATATGCAGACGCTCTATCAAAAGACATGGTGCAGACTGATGCTTTGGCTCGCTCACAAACTATGGCAGTCACTTTTATCATTTTCTTTCAAATTTTTTACTTAATTAATTGTAGGTCACTTACCGATTCCGTATTGAAAATCGGAATTTTCAGTAATAGATTAATTTTTTTGGGTATTGGTACTATTTTAGTTTTACAAGCATTGTTTATTTACACCCCTTTTATGCAAAAAGTATTTGGAACGGCTTCTCTAGATGGAAAAGGTTTACTCATTTCATTTATAGCCGGTTCGATAATATTTTGCATCATCAGTATAGAAAAATGGATTTACAGAGCGTGGATAAAGTCTAAATAGTAAACGTTCCATTTGATTTGTTCTTATCATTTTCCATTTAGTGTGAAAAAAATATTATTTTATACAAACTTTTTTTCTGAAATTTTGATTTATTTAAAAGATAGACTCATACTTGTTAATCCAAAAGAATAAGAAAATTTGTTCAATATTTGTTTTGAATTCTTTACAAAGCCATACATTTGTGCGAATTTTAATAATCATGCCATATCATGAAAAAACATTGTTCTTTTATTTTTATTCTTATTAGTTTTATTACTGTTTACAGTCAACAAGCAGGTGACTTAGATACCGGTTTTGGTAACCAAGGTATCGTTAAAACCAATTTGTGGAATGCTTCCCATAATGTAAAAAGCCATGCTGTTTTATCTGATGGCAAGACAATAGTTGCCGGAGAAATTGACAACGGATATAACCCAAAAGGTTTTATAATGCGTTTGTTAGCCAATGGAAACATAGACACTTCTTTTGGTGACCAAGGAAAAGTTGTTCACCCCTTTATTAATGGAATTAACATTGTAAAAATTCAAGCAGATGGAAAGATTCTAGTGGGAAGTTCATACAATAACGATATTGCAATTGCCCGCTATTTAGCAAACGGAACCTTGGATACCGGATTTGCTTTTGACGGGACTTATTATAATACTACCGCTGTTGAGGATTCCTTTCCATCCCATGAAGTGATAGATATGGAAATTCAAGCTGACAATAAAATTGTTGGTCTAACTACTTCATTTGAAGCAAATGCTAATAAATTCAGATTGTTTCGATTGAACGCCAATGGTATATTGGACACCACTTTGAATGTGAATGATAATTTCGGAACAACCGATTTTCCAGTCGCTTTGAGTATTCAATCCGATGGAAAGTTTATTGTAAACGGTTATTATTACAATGGTTCAACACCAACCCTATTTATTGCTCGTTATACCACAAGCGGATTAGCGGATACTACTTTTAACACCACCGGAAGAAGAGCTTTTTCTATCAGCAACACAACGGCGGTAAATGTAACCGATTTGTTGCTACAAGCCGATGGAAAAATACTAATGAGTGGTAAATATTTTTCAAATGGTACTTCCTTGTTTGTATTGCGAATGAATAGCAATGGTGCTTTTGATACTACTTTTAGTAGTGATGGTTTTCAAGGGGCTGGTATCAATGTACAATTTGGAAGTAAAGGTAGTATAGCCTTGCAATCCGACGGGAAAATCATCCAAATGGATTCTTTTTACAATTCAACAACAGAAAATGAAGACATGTTGTTGGTTCGGTACACATCTAACGGTGATTTAGACAACAGTTTTTTTAATGGAGGTTCAGGTTTTACTTTATCGTTCAATTCCTTGAATGATAAGGTAAGTTACATGAGTATTTCCAATAATAAATTATTCATCTCCGGAAATTCAGAAACATCAATCGTTGAAAATAATTTGGTATTTGGTCGTTATAATCTTAACACGTTTACAGCAGATACAACTTTTGGTACCAATGGATTAAAGCAACAAAGTCTTAGTCACCCCACATATGAGGAAGTAATTAAATCGGTTGTTCAGTCGGATAACAAAACAATTGTACTTACAAAAGTATATATCAATAATTTGTTTTTTAATGGGTTGCAACGATTTAATGAAAACGGAACATTGGATACTTCTTTTGGTTCTAATGGAAAAGTAGCCCTTGGTTTCTTTTTCACTGAATTTGAAGGGTTAGCTGTTGATAATGCCAGCAATATCCTAATAAGTGGTTATCAATCGTTAGGAAGTGGTGTCATCGTAAGAATCACACCAGCCGGTGCATTAGACGCCACCTTTGGTGATCAAGGTATTACCTATTTAGAGGAATCATTGGATTTTATTCCACGAATGCATGCAATAGCAATTCAGTCGAACAATAAAATTGTGATTGGTGGTGGCAACAATGTAAATGGTATAATTGATTATCTTTTGGTTCGATTAAATGCCAACGGAACAATTGATAACACTTTTGGAGATAACGGAATCAGCATGGTAGGGTTAAATAATGTTTCTGAAATCATTAATGATATAGAAGTATTAAGTGACGGAAAAATCTTGGCTATAGGGAGAACTAATGAAAACTTTGCTAATGATTTTCAGGCTGTTATTTTAAAATTTAATTCAGTTGGTTTGTTAGACCCATCCTTTAACGGAACCGGTAAATATTTTACCGAACGAGCAGTAGATTTTTTTATGAAAGGAGATATTGAAGTACAAACTAACGGAAAAATACTCACCACTTTTGAAGCATTGTCTGATGATTTCATTTTGTATCGATTAAATGCTAATGGTACATTAGATACTACTTTTGGTTCCGGGGGCTATACCAGTACATTTATCAATGGAAATGACTTTTCCACACAATTACATTATAATCCGGTAAATCAAAATATTACTTTGGTTGGAACAACAGTTGAAAATGAAATCGGAAAATTTGCCTTAACGCGATACAATACAAATGGTATTTTAGATTCTACATTTGGTGGTAACGGAGTTGTAATTACTGATATTGGCTCTACTTCACAAGTTATTTCAGCTTCGCCAACTAATGATGGAAAATTAGTAGTTAGTGGTTGGTTATTTAACGAAACAACACAAGACTATGACCAAGTGTTGGCAAAGTATTATTTAGAAGAAGCGTTGAGTATTTCACAACCGGAATCAAAAAGCAACGTTACGGTATATCCAAATCCTGCAAAAGAACAGTTGTTTGTTCGTGTACCGGAACATATTGCAGTACAAATATACACCATAACAGATATGAGCGGAAAAGTAATTGCGAAAGACCAATTATCATTAGAAAATGGCATAAACGTTGCTACTTTGGCTAAAGGCGTATATCTTATTCAGTTCGATTCCTTTGACCCGATACGATTTATAAAAGAGTAAGCGTAACGAAAAATGTAAAGCGGCTCCAAATGGAGCCGCTTTTTTTATACTTCAAGTACTTGACAAAAAATTGGAAAATAATTTTGAAAAGTATAACGACTTCAACAACCAATTATTTTTCTGGACTAAACGGTAATGCCGATTTATGCACGATGATTCTCAATTTACCATCTTTTCCTTTTTTGAACACCCATGTTTTGTCTACCATTACTTCGTTACCTTCTTTATCGGTTACCCATACATTTCCCATCGTAATGGCTACAGAACCATATATTTGAATTCCTTGGTTTTTATCACCGGCATTATCGTATCGGGCTTTTACCCAAGGTTTCAATGCAAAACCTTTGTCATTAGGATAATCAGGATCACCTCCAACAAAATAAGCCAACGCCCCTTTTTTATCATTGCGAAACGTTTGGTCGCCAAAGGCTAATGTTGGTTTAAAAAACACTTTACCATTGTCATAATTATAGGCTTCTGATAAAACTTGTTCGGCATAGCCTCTATAATCACCGCCTTCTTCTTTTAGTTTTCCAATTTTAACCAAGGCATCACACCACGCTTGTTGAGCGGCGTTGACTTCATCATATGTGATGATGGTTTGTGCTCCTTCTTCTACATAAACTAAGCCTAGTTCATCAATTACTTTTTGTACTTGACTGTTTGTTGAAGATGCTGTATTGGCTTCTTGAGCCGGTTTATCTTGTTTGCATGCAGTAAAGAATAAACTTAATGCCATGCATGTACTTAAAAATAGTGTTTTCATGTGTTAATTTTTTAATGAATAATTTAAAAGTCTAAATAAGTATTAATTATGAAACCGTTGTTGTTTTGAAATACGTTTCTGCCTTCTACTTCTCTACCCAATTGCAACGTTTGGTTCAGATACCCTCCTTCTATTCTGAGGTGGTCTGAAAATCGATAACCTAACAATAATCCAATACGGTTTTGGTCAAATACATTTTCATTTACATTGGAACCAAAGCCAATAAAGATTTCATTGTAGGCCGCTAAATATGTAGTATTATTTACAATGGAGTTACCTTTTAGTGGCACTTGAAGTCGAAACATATACCGCAATCGGTTTAAAAAAAGGTATTCGTCCTCTGAAGTTTTAGTTGGATCTGAATACGTTCCAATCCAACGTTGTTCCAACATGAAGCGGTGACTGAACTGCCATTTTTCAATTGAACCTGACAACGTTGCTGCTTGGAATATTCGGTGTTCAGTGAAATCTCTTCCTAAACCATTTATAGGTATTTCATCATAGGGAAATGTTTCAATCCAAGCATATCCCACACGAAATTGAAGCGATGGCTTTACTTGGTAATTTAGCCCTACTCTTAACAAACTCTGTTGCCAATTGATGACAAAGTCTTCGCGACGCCACTGGTATTCAGAGTGAATACTAAACTTTTTGTCAAGTTTAAATGTGCCAAAATAATTGAACCACCCAATAGTATTGTTACTGTTGATTCTTGAATTTTGAGCTGATACGGTTGAGAAAGAAATAATCAAAATGAGGGTTGATATCCAATATTTAATGCCCATTAAATATTGAACCTCACAATTACATTTATCGCCTTTCTTTGATTGGAATAGTTGACCTATCATAGCTGTTTTTTTATGTAATTCATGTTGTATTCAGAAACATTACATATGAAATACAAATTAGTAATGCCGTATACAAACTAGATTGACTTAAAATTATGCTAGGATTTCAGGAGGGTTAAAAATTTTACTAATGTGTAATTTTTGCTTGGGTATATAAGGAGATGAAAAGTAATTTTTAGCTTTTACTATCGGTAACAATGTAAATTTACTTTTCTTATTATTTGGTACAAAATGTTTTGTTTCTTCTTCTAAAATCGTGGTATCCACAACTTCAATTCCGAATTTTTCGAACCATTCATTCGCCAAAACTCCGTTCACTACAGTTGAAAACAGTAGCATAAAACAGATAAAAATGGAAAATACAGCTCGCATAAAGCATTTTTGTTATTTCAAATATATGGTAAGGAAAAGGATATTTAATACTATTTAACTTACCTTTAACCGAAAAAGTTGATGTTTATAATTTAAACCTCTTTATTTGAGAGTTTGTTTGATTTGTTTAAAGTAGAAAAAATATTACCTCGGAGTATTAAACTTTAATCCTTTTTTTACAACGGCATTAATATCTTCAGAAATTGCCAAACGATAATTCAAAAACCAGTACCAAACAGCAAGCAGTACAGATTTTAATAGGATATTCATAATTGGATGAAAGGGAAAATTCCAAAAATAAAATACAACAAATGTTAGTGCAATAAGCAGTAATGAAATTATCGTTTTTCGGGTAAAAGGAAATAGCTTCATTTTAAAAACAACAAACATTAATTTAGCTATGCTATACAATCCTATTGAAATGAGTGTAGCAATTGCAGCTCCCTCGATACCAAAAGAAGGGATAAAAACCATGTTTAAGCCTACGGTCACAACCACCAAACATAAACCAAGTAAAAGTACGGTTCGATAGTATTTGGAATTGAAAATTATAGAATTGTTGTTTCCCAACATCAAATCAAAAAACTTAGAAAAAGAAATTAAAAATACCACTGAAATTCCACCACTATATTTTTCAGGCAATAAAGCATAGACTTGATGTATGTTTGTAAGTATACCCAACATAATAAAACCGCCTACCACTTGTAATGTTATAGCTGTTTTTTTATACAATTGATTTAACTCTTCGTGTTTTTTCCGAGCCATTAAATCAGTTGTGATGGGATGTGTAATTTGGTGCATTGCTCGCATGGGAACAGAAATGGTCAAGGCAATAAATATAGCTACAGAATAATAAGCAGCTTCTTTGATTGGAATATATTGACCAATCATGAATTTATCAATATCCAGTAATAGAACCGCAATTCCGGATGAAAAAATAATGAAAGCTGAATACAACAATACTTCCTTCTTATCTTTTGGAAATTGAAGATGAAATTCCGGTTTGCGAACTTTGAAGGCAACAAAAGCCATCACAAGCATCATCGCAAAATAAATGAATACCAAACTATACACAAATTGAATGGAGGTTAACCAATTCAAATGAACTGCTAATAAGAAAATAGAAATAAAAATCCTCAAAAGCACTTCCTTCACAAAGTTGCCAAAAACCGATTTCAAATGTACTTTTACCCAAGCATAAAAAATCTCGAAGTAACCCATGAATAAACCAATTACCGGAATCATCCATACATAATCAAAAATGATTGGATTTTCTTGGGATAAAAGTTCGGCTGTTTTATTATAAAATAAGGCTAATCCAATAAAAATAGGTACTACCAATAGAAGTGGCAAAACCAGCATCAAGTTTAAAAACCTTGATTTCTCTTCTTCTGTTTGGTGTTCTGCATAAAATCTAACCAAGGTATTTTGAATGCCAAAAGCCATTAACGGCATCATGATGTTGGCAGAAGAAAGTAAAAAAGCGGTTAACCCATAATAGTCCTCTCCCAGAAAATGGGTGTACATAAATAACGTATTTATAGCACCAATAGCAAACCCCACAAAGGTGATTAGTGTGTTTTTGATGGATTGATTTACGACGATGCCCATTTTTAGTGATTAGTGATTAGTGAATAGCAATTAGTCATTAGTCAGACAAGTTTTTACTAATTTTTCAGTCAAACTTTTTCTACTGTATTGCTGTAAACCTAACGGATAAACTTTTAAATCATTTTGATTGAACGACTTATAGTGAGTAAAAATCAATTCTTTTAATCCTATTTTATCCTCATAGGAAAAAAAAGAACCGGTATTGGTTTCTTTGATTATGTTTTCAAAATCGGAACCATTTGGACCAATTGCAATAATTGGCCTATCGGAAACCATGTATTCAAATAATTTTCCGGGTATGATGCAACGCGTTGTTTCATCATCAATTTCAATTAAGAGTAATACTTGTGAGGCTCGTTGATGTTGAATGGCCTCTTTATGTGATAAATAACCTAAATTGAGTACGTAATTCGATAATTTAAACTCTTGAATGGTATCTACAATTTCCTGACTTACTTTTCCAATCAATTTAAGTTGAAAATCATTAGCAAAATCAGGATTTTCATTAATTAATTCATTTAGCACTTTCCACAAGATTCTTGGATTTCTGTCGGAAAGAAAGGAGCCAATGTGTGCTAAGGTAAACTTTACATCCAAAGGTGTTTTTTCAACATTTTCAACATCATAACCGTTGGTAATTACCTCAATTGGTTTGGATGTTAGAGTTGCAAACTCCGTTTTGGTTGTTAGACTGGTGACTATGATTTTATCGGCAGTTTGCAACACATTCTTTTCTAACGCTTTGTGCTTTCGTTCCGCTTTTTCCGAAAGCATTAGTTCTTTATGATAACCGATAGTAGTCCAAGGATCTCTAAAATCAGCTATCCAATTGATGTTTAATTCCTTTTTCAATTGCAGACCAATAAGATGCAAACTATGTGGTGGTCCGGTTGTAATGATGGTGTCAATTTGATGTTTTTGCAGGTATTCTTTCAAAAAAGAGACGGAAGGTTTTACCCATAAAACTCTTGCATCCGGAATAAATAAATTCCCTCTGATCCAAAGTAATAGTTTGACAACGATGGATTGCTTTTTCTTACTTGGAATAATTCCGGAGCTAATTTTCTTAGTGGTATTGTTCGATAAAAATGATGCCCAACGATAAGGTTCCTTTATTTTTTGTTTGATGATGATGGCTTTATCCGTAACATCCTTAATTAATTTTTCATCTTTAATCGGATAGGTCGGATTTTCAGGAATGTAAACGTGTGGCTCATATCCAAAATCAGGTAAGTATTTGACGAATTTTAACCAACGCTGCACGCCCGGTCCGCCAGCCGGTGGCCAGTAATATGAAACTATGAGGACTTTTTTTTTATCCAATGAAAAATTTTAATTTCGTTAATTAATTTTATTCTTTCTTTCAAAATATATCCCACCTAACAACAATAACAACATTCCAATTGAACTAAACAAAGCAATTGAACTTCCTGTTTTCACCACATCCGGTACAAATTTAAATTCTATAGTGTGTTTTCCAGCAGGAATTTCTAACGCTCTCAACACATAATTCACACGTATCATTTCAGTTTCTTTACCATCAATGGTGACTTTCCATCCTTTAGGATAGTAGATTTCTGAAAAAACAGCTAAGCCTTTATTTGCATTTTGAGTCGTGTATTTTAAATAATTTGGCTTGTATTCTTCTAATTTTATAGTCGCCAAACTATCTTTTTCATAACTCGATTGAATTGTATTTTTGGTAGATTTGACGAAAACCGCTTCTTCTTTTGTGTTCAAACTATCTAAAGCTTTCATTTCTTCATCTGCATTTTCAACTATTTTTACCTTGCTTACAAACCATGCATTTCCATTCGCTTCAGGGTTTTGTAAAGGTATCGGTTGACCTTCTTCGGTTGTTTGAATGACATACTTTACATTCAACATGTTCAACACCTGAATGTTATTGTTGGCAATTTGATAATCATAAAGCTGTTGCATCCGTTGTGGTTTTACGGCACTGTAACCTCCTATAGCTTTATGAAAATAAGATGTACGAGCTCCTGCCATTCCTTGTGAAGGTTCAAAAACCCTAAAATGAATGTCTTTATCTTCTTTAATTCGTTGGTCAGCTTCACTAGCTTGAAAAGGTTCCATCACTTCACGAGCGTTCACAAAATCATCGGCATTAACATAGCTTTTATCAATGAAAAACAAATCAAAAACCATCACCAATCCCACTAAAAGAACCGTATTGGTCTGTACTAATTTTTCTTTCAAACTCAACCATAACAATCCAAAAACAACGGCAATGAATCCGATTGAGCGAAGTAAATCAGCAGTAAACATCGATTTTCGGTCTTCTATCAATGCTTCAACAAATGGCTGACCAATTTCACCATACGCTTGACGATAATAATCATCACTACCACCTGCAAAATTGAACATCCCTTGTCCGATGAATAACAACGCTAAAACTCCAATTGCAATTGCGGCAGCTTTCCATAAAGCTTTCCACTGTTCCTCTTTTTCCGTTTTAAAAAAGGAATATAATCCCATGATGGCTAGTGCCGGAATACACAATTCCAAAATCACTTGAATAGAAGAAACCGCTCTAAATTTGTTGTACAACGGCACATAGTCAATAAAAAAGTCAGTCAATAAAGGGAAATTTTTTCCCCAAGATAACAATAGCGAGACAATTGCTCCCGTTAAAAGTGCAAATTTAAGTTTTCGCTTTTCTGTAAACATTCCCAACACAAATAAAAAGAAAACAACAGCTCCAATATAAGCCGGAGCAGCAACTATTGGCTGATCACCCCAATACGTTGGAGCATTATTGGCATAGTCTAACGCATCGGCTTCGGGAGCACCTAATTGAATAAAAAGTTCATATAAAGCACTTTCTTTTCCCAATTTTTCTGCATTACCACCACCAAAAATTCGAGGAGCAATAAGGTTGAAACTTTCCGCAATTCCATAACTATATTCTGTAATGTAATCATACGACATACCGGATTTACTTTCTATTTTTTCACCATTTGGACCAAAAGTTAATTCATTGGCACCTCTTGTACTAAACTCCGTATATTCTGCAGTTGCTAATAAATTGGTGGCATTTGAACCCAAAGCCAATAATCCTGCCACTACAAAAACACCAATCGTATTCCCAATAGCTGAGAAGTCTTTTTCTTTGATGAATTGATAAAAATAATAGGCAGAAATAATCAATAAGAGCAACAACAAATAATAGGTCATTTGAAAGTGATTGGCTTGAATTTCCAGAGCAGCCGCAACCATTGTTAACAATCCTCCTACTATATATCTTTTTTGAAAAACCAATAAAACGCCTGCAACAACCATCGGCATATAAGCAATGGCATGAGCTTTTGCATTGTGTCCGACCCCTAAAATAATGATTAGATAGGTTGAAAAACCAAAAGCCAAAGCACCAAAAAAAGCTTTTAGCGGATCAATTTTTAAGACACATAATAATATATAAAACCCTAAAAAATACAGAAATAAATAGTCAGCAGGTCGCGGAAGAAAACGCAAAAAACTATCAACTGATTTCACATAATTATGTGGATATTTTGCTCCTAATTGATAGGTTGGCATTCCACCAAATGCGGAGTTTGTCCAATACGGCTCTTCTCCGGTTTGGTTTCTGAAATCATTTTGTTCTTTGGCCATTCCGGTATATTGTACAATATCGGATTGGCTGATTTGTTTACCTTGCAAAACCGGATAAAAGTAAAACAACGAAACGACTACAAATCCGATAATCACATATAAGTGAGGTAAAAAACGTTTAAAATTGTTCATGGTTAGGTTGTTCAATGTTTAGTTTACTTCTTCATAATCAATGTATTCACCCACTTTCTTTTTTTCTGTCATTTTTGCTTTAGGGGGAGCTTGATTAGCAGCCTGTTGCTGTTGCTGAAATTCCATTTGTTGTTGAAACGATTTTTCGGCTTTTTGCACCATTTTTCGTAATAAAATAGGCAAAAGGATTCGGCTAATTAATTTAAAAGCATAATAAATTCCAATTATAATAAGAATAGTTCTAATGAATCCGGGTATGGAAGCGGTTTGCATACGACATAATTTTGGGTAAAAATAAGAAATACCCGCTTTAAAATTAATCGAAGTATCATAAATAAATAATAAAAAGTCTTATTTTTGGTTTCTAAACTTGATTAAACACTACAATCGATGAAGAAATTTCGTTTTTTATCCGTCTCTATTCTTATGATTCTATTTCAAGGAGTACAAGCACAACATACCGATGTTATTAACTCCAACCGACCGGGATTATCCATGTCGGCTTTTTCTGTGGGAAAGTCTGTTTTTCAGGTTGAAGGTGGATTATATGGTTATCGGGAAAATCATGATATTGCTCGCTATAATTCTAATGGTATGGGAATGGAATTGGATTTCCGATATGGTGTTTTATTAGAACAATTAGAGGTTATTGTCAACTTTAGATACCAATATGACAAATACTTTTCACCTTTGGTTGAACAAACTCGTAGTGGTTTGCGTTCATCTTTGATTGGTGCTAAATATCTGATTTATGACCCTCACAAAAACTACGAAGAAAAACCTAACATTTATAGTTGGAAAGCCAATCAAAAATTCAAGTGGAGACAATTGATACCGGCAGTTTCTGCTTATGCTGGAGTGAACATAGGTTTAGCAAATGATGATTACGCTTTTCCTGATGAACCGTCAATTAGTCCGAGAGTTATGGTCATCGCTCAAAATCAGTTGGGTACCCGATGGGTTTTAGTGACGAATGTGTTTTATGACAAGTTTACATCTGATTATAAAACCTTAGGATACATTTTAACGCTCACCAGAGGATTTAATGAAAAATGGTCCGGTTTTATAGAAAATCAGGGATTTAAAAGTGATTTTTATTCCGATGGCATATTTCGTGTGGGAACAGCTTACTTGTTGCTAGACAATTTACAAATAGATGCTTCTTTAGGTAAAAGTATTAAAGACACACCTGATTTATTTTACGGTGGAGCTGGAGTCTCCTGGCGTTTTGATAAAAAATATCAGCCTGTAAAAATAGAAAAAGAGGAAGAAGGTGGAAAACGAGTGGATAAAAAGAAAAAAGACAAAAAAGACAAAGAAGAGAAAAAACGTTTAGACAAGGTAGATGGATAGTACAATAAATGTTGTTGAAGCGATAACAAAAAAACAGCTTCTTGACTATGTGAAATTTCCATTTTCACTATATAAAAATCATCATTATTGGGTTCCTCCTTTGATTAATGACGAGTTAGAAACATTTAATCGAAAAAAAAATCCGGCTTTTGAGCAAGCCGAGGCATACTTTTACATAGCTTACAAAGGAAATAAAATTGTAGGTCGAATAGCTGCAATTGTGAACTGGCAAGAAATCAAGGAGCAACAAAAACCCAAAGTGCGATTTGGTTGGTGGGATGTTATTGATGATATCAACGTAACCAAAGCCTTGTTGGAAAAAGTCTATGAATTGGGTAAAAAACATCATTTAAGTTATGTTGAAGGCCCAATGGGTTTTTCCAATTTGGATAAAGTTGGCGTACTAATTGAGGGTTTTGACAGAATGGGTTCAATGATTACATGGTATAACTACCCTTATTATAAAGAACATTTAGAGCAATTGGGTTTTGTTAAAGAGAAAGAATATTTTGAAAGCGTATTTTCCTTTTCAGATGTGGATCCGGATAGTTTTACAAAAATTAGTCATTTAATCGAAGAGCGTTACGGATTGAGAGTCGTAAAGTTCAATAAAACAAAAGACATTGTTCCGTATGTAGATGAAATGTTTGACTTATTCAATACCAGTTATGAAAGACTAGCTTCTTTTGTAGCAGTATCGGAACGACAAAAAGAATATTTCAAGAAAAAATACATTCCTTTTGTGAATCCGGAATACATTCTTTTTGTTTTGGATAAAAACAATAAAATGATTGCTTTCAGTATCGTCATGCCAAGTTTCTCAGAAGCATTGAAAAAAGCTAATGGTCGATTGTTCCCTTTTGGATTTTATCATTTATTGCAAGCCAAAAAACTAAGTAAAGAAGTATTGTTTTATTTGATTGGAATTGATCCGGAATACCAAAATAAAGGTGTTACAGCCATTATTTTCAGAGAATACTATCATGTTTTCAAACAAAAAGGTATACAAAAATGTAATCGTACACCTGAATTAGAAGAAAATCATGCGATTCACAATTTGTGGAAAAACTTCAATTCAACCGTTGACCGAAAACGAAGAACGTATCGGATTGAATTAGAAAACGTGTAACCTATTCTCTTTTTATAAAAAAACAGCCGACTCTTCAAAAAGTGTCGGCTGATTAATTTTAAGATTTATCCAAACTAAGACACGTCAACAGTTGTTGCTTCAGCAATCTTTTTATAAGTTCCGTTGATTAACTTTTCTCTAATCGCTTCAAAAGCAGATAATGTTTCATTAATATCTTGTAAAGTATGAGAAGCAGTTGGAATCATTCTCAATAAAATAATTCCTTTAGGAATAACCGGATAAACTACAATAGAAAGGAAGATTCCGAAATTTTCACGTAAATCATTCACCATTACCATTGCTTCAGGAATGGAACCTTCAAGGTAAACAGGTGTTACACAAGTGTTAGTATCCCCAATATTGAAACCTCTTGCTTTTAAACCATTTTGAAGTGCATTTACATTTTCCCATAACTTATCTTTTAACTCAGGATGATTTCGCAGGAGCTCTAAACGTTTTAATGCACCCACTGTTTGAATCATTGGCAAAGCTTTGGCAAACATTTGAGAACGGAGGTTATATTTTAAATAATCTATTACGTCTTTATCAGCAGCAATAAAAGCTCCAATACTGGCCATTGATTTGGCAAAAGTAGAAAAATACACATCAATTCCGTCTTGGCATCCTTGCTCCTCACCTGCTCCGGCACCTGTTTTTCCTAATGTACCAAAACCATGTGCATCATCTACTAACAAACGAAAATTGTATTTTTCTTTCATGGCAACAATTTCTTTCAATTTACCTTGTTGACCACGCATACCAAAAACTCCCTCAGTAATAAATAAAATTCCTCCTCCGGTTTCTTCTGCCATTTTTGTAGCACGTTGAAGATTTTTCTCCATGCTTTCCAAATCATTGTGGCGATAGGTGAAGCGTTTTCCCATGTGAAGACGAACACCATCAATGATGCAAGCGTGAGCATCAACATCATACACAATAATATCATTCTTAGTCACCAATGCATCAATGGTAGACATGATTCCTTGGTAACCAAAATTCAATAAATAAGCAGCTTCTTTCATTACAAATGCTGCCAATTCATTTTCTAATTGTTCGTGTACATCTGTATGACCACTCATCATACGAGCACCCATAGGGTAAGCAGCACCATATTGTATAGCAGCATCTGTATCTGCTTTTCTTACTTCGGGATGATTAGCTAAACCTAAATAATCATTGATACTCCAATTGAGTATTTGTTTTCCATGAAATTGCATTCTTGGTCCTAGTTCTCCTTCCAACTTTGGAAACACATAATATCCTTCTGCTTGAGAAGCCCATTTTCCTAGCGGACCTTTATTGTTTTGGATTCTTTCGAATAAATCTTTTACCATGATTTTGTGTGTTAAAAAAAACGTGACAAAAGTAATGATTTCTTTACTTTCTACATAATAAATTTGGGAAGAAATAGGGTTTAACTTTTAAACTAAATGAAAAAATTAATTCGATGTTTTTTAATTATCTTTGATAGCGTTTAATCCAGATAATATGAGCAAACACGATAAAGATGATTTAAAACTAGCCGTTTTAATTGATGCAGACAATGTTCCGTACAGCAATGTGAAAGGAATGATGGAAGAAATTGCTAAATATGGTACTCCCACTACCAAACGGATTTATGCTGATTGGACAAAACCAAATGCCAACGGATGGAAGGCTGTTTTGTTGGAACACGCCATAACACCTATTCAACAGTACAGTTATACAACCGGAAAAAATTCATCGGATTCTGCGTTAATTATTGATGCAATGGATTTGTTATATAGTGATAAGTTAGACGGATTTTGTATTGTTTCCAGCGATAGCGATTTCACTAGATTAGCCATTCGATTGAGAGAATCCGGCATGAAAGTAATTGGGATTGGCGAACAAAAAACACCAAAATCCTTTATTAGTGCTTGTGATCGATTTATTTTTATTGAGGTTTTAGAAGGAGCCAAGAAAAAGAAAAATATCACATCTACAACAGAAACAACTGACAAAAAGAAAGAAGAAAAGCAATTTCTTAAAATTGATATTGAAACAATAGACATCATTGAATCGAGTATAGAGGATTTAGCAGATGATGAAGGATGGGCCTTTTTAGGTGATGTTGGAAATCTCATCGTGAAGAAAAAACCGGAATTTGATCCACGGAATTTCGGATTTCCAAAACTTACTCCTTTAATGAAATCGCTTACCAAGTTAATTGAAATTCACGAACGCGATTCGGATAAAAAAGGGATCAAACATGTTTATGTAAAATTGAAATAAGTAATTTTAGCTTTATGCCATCTGTCATATTTTAGGTGAATAAAAGAGTTCGTATTGCAGTAGAATGATTTTGTATGGTTTAATTTTATTAATTCAAATTAAAAATTTATCGCATACTCTTTTCTGTATTTATTTATGGGTTTTACTTTTTTGGAAATTAAGAAATTTCTTAATGAAATAAATTAAATTCAATGTATCTAGGTAACTGAAAAGCAAGATGTAGTATGAAAACTTATAAACGTAATTTATATACTTAAATATACCGAAATAAAATGGGCAATTGTCCCAAAAAGAACAAAAACATGCCATAAAGAATGATAATACATTTTATGGTCTTTTACATAAAAATACACCCCGATTGTATAGCTTAAACCACCCAAAAGAATCCATAAAAAAACAGTTAAAGGAATTGTAGTAAAAAGTGGTTCAATTACAAAAACAATCATCCATCCGAGTGCTAGATAAAGTATGGTGGATAAAATTTTAAATTTTTTAGTAAAAAAAATTTTAAAAAGTGTCCCCAACAAAACAATTGACCACATGACACTTAAAAACAATATTGCTGTTTCCGTTTCTAAATACTTAACCATAAGTGGTGAGTAAGTACCGGCGATTAAAAAATAAATACTGATATGGTCGCCAATTTGAAGATAATCTTTCACTTTTTGATTCCGAACCGCATGATAAAGGGTAGAAAAAATATAGACCAATAACATTCCTAAACCAAAAGCTAAAACGGCCCAAAAAAAAATTGTATGATTATTTATAAATGCTTCAACCAAAAGAAAAGGTATGGCAATCAAACAGAATAAAATTTCAATTCCATGGGAAATAGCATTTATAATTTCTTCCAAATGGGATTGTTCACGTTTAGACATTAAAAGAAAATATCATTTGCAAATTTGGGTAAGCATTATTTATCTGATGTTCTTTTTGCCTTTGCAATTTCAACTTTTTGTTTCCAAACATTAGATAATTCAGCATAATCGATGGCGTTAGCTGGTGGTTGACGTTGAAGTCTGCCTTCATTGAATGCTTTAATTAGAATACTTTCAATTAAAAAGTCTTCTGTTACTTCAAAAGGATCGAATTCTTCCTTTAAATTAATATCGAAAACTTTTGCTGTGTTACTCGCCCAAAAAGCTTTCCAACCGCTTTTCAAATCTTTAACTAACGTGTAAGTTGTTTTACCCGTTTGACGGTGTATTAATTTGACTAAAATCTGCCCTTGTTTGCGAGATAGTTTTTTAAGCTGGTCTTCAAACTCATTTTCTAAATAATTCTCAACAATTTTAAAATATTTTTTCTTGTCTCTTTCTGTTTTGAATTTGGACATATTAGCATTGAGTTTTGTAAGATTATCAGCCGCTGCTTTTGCATATGGATAAACTTTCAACACTCGTTGCTGAAGTAAAAGAAACTTTTTTCTATCTTCATCAATTTTATTAGACTTTTGTCCGGTAACTACAACTTCTTCTAAATCCAAAGAAGTACGTAATATAGAGTCGTTTCCAATTAAATAATAAATAACCGTAGAATCTTTTTTGGTTTCTTGGGCATTCATAAGAAAGACACCAAGAAATAATGTAAGTAGCGAAATTGAATACTTCATGTTTTTCATATGGGAAACAAAAATATATATTTAAATGTAAACTCTAATTATCTAAATTTATAATTTAGCAAAAAATACTATTTATATGTCATCAAAAACCATACTAAAAAAATCATCGTTAACTTTTTTAGAAAATTATTTAAACAATGCTTCTCCAACCGGCTATGAATCAGCAGGTCAACAATTATGGATGGAATATATAAAACCATATGTGGATACATTTATTACCGACACTTATGGAACAGCTGTTGGCGTAATTAATCCTGATGCAAAATATAAGGTTGTAATTGAGGGGCATTCCGATGAAATTTCATGGTACGTTAATTACATTACTGATAACGGATTGATATATGTCATCCGAAATGGTGGCTCTGATCATCAAATTGCACCCTCAAAACGGGTAAATATCCATACCAAAAAAGGAATTGTGAAAGGAGTTTTTGGATGGCCGGCTATTCACACACGCAATAGAGGAAAAGAAGAAAGTGCCAGAATTGACAATTTATTCATTGATATTGGTTGTTCCAACAAAGAAGAGGTGGAAAAATTAGGTGTTCATGTTGGATGTGTTATTACTTATCCGGATGAATTTATGATTTTGAATGAGAATAAATTTGTATGTAGGGCTATTGATAACCGAATGGGGGGATTTATGATTGCTGAAGTTGCCCGATTATTGCATGAAAATAAGAAAAAATTACCTTTTGGACTATACATTACAAATTCTGTTCAAGAAGAAGTTGGTTTAAGGGGGGCAGAAATGATCACTAAAACCATTCAACCTAATGTTGCCATCGTGACTGATGTTTGTCATGATACCACTACTCCGATGATTGATAAAAAAATTGAAGGTGAAACTCAAATTGGCAAAGGTCCGGTTATTACGTATGCTCCTGCGGTTCAAAACAACTTACGAGAATTAATCATTAGCACGGCAGAAGAAAAGAAAATTCCTTTCCAGCGTTTGGCTTCTTCCAGAATAACAGGAACGGATACAGATGCATTCGCATATAGCAATGGCGGAGTAGCTTCTGCATTGATTTCGCTTCCTTTGCGTTATATGCATACTACCGTTGAAATGGTTCATCGGGAGGATGTTGAAAATGTGATAAAATTGATATACGAGTCCCTATTGAAAATAGAAAATGGTGAAACTTTTTCCTATTTTAAATAAGTAAAATGTTCAAAATTCCCGATTTTTTTTCGGGAGTTTTTCTTTTAAAGCAATAGCTTTGCAAAAAAAATAGAACTGTGATAAATCCTTCTACACAAGGCTGGATAGAAAAATTTTTGAATACCACATATTCAAACGAATTCAACTTTTCTAAAAGTGAATTGGATTTCTATTGTCAAGTAAGAGATACAGGGTTTATTTATGGATATGTGACTTCTTTAGACGTTCAACTTCCTATTCAAACTGTGGGTTGGACAACAGAAGAATTTTCAAAAGTAGCCCTTTTGAATACACTTTTCAAAATTTATCATTTTGCAGAAAAAGATAAAAATTTTACAAATTTCATAAAAACGGCTCTTGACTTTTATGACAATATGCATCCAAAAGGATTTTCTTTTTTTAGTAAAATCTTACCAACTGAAAGTCAAGCCGTTCAATTGGAAAAAATAATAGATTCACGTGTTCAAACAAATGATAACATAATAAGTAAAAACTTTTCTCATATTATAACCAATGCCTTGTTGTTTATTGATGTTTTAGCTTTTCATCAGTATTTGACCAACAAAAAGTTGGCTAAAGATTATGTTCAAAAATTGGAAGAGACTATTGTAAGTGTTGTCGCTTTTGCATTAAAAATCAAAACAAAAAAAACACAATATGATGATTTGCTAATCAAATTATTTGAAACTTCTGTTCGCTACACGAAATTATCTGACTTTAAAATAAGTGAATTAAATGCTATGGATTTTTCAATATTACAAAACAATTTAGAAAAGTACTATGTGTTGGATTTAGCATCTATGGCTATTTGGAGCGACGCTAAAATGGAACCTGCAGAATATACTTTTTTGAATGAATTGGGCAATACATTCAATCTCCAGAAATCGCACATAGAAGATGGTTTGTATGATATTGATGCGTTCATTCACGAACATAAAGACAAAATTCCTTATTTCAACTATTCCAATCCAATCAAACATTTTTATGATCAAGCTTCACAAAATGTAATCAACTTAATTACAAGAAATAAGAAAAGGTTACAAAAAGAGCTTTCAGAAAGCAAAGATTTGGTCAAGTTGTTGGCGATTTCTACAACAAGAGAATTAAATATAGAAGAAAAAAAGAAAGTTAAAAAACAATTGTTGGATGTTTGTAAAACGGTTCCATCTCTAACCATTTTTCTTTTACCGGGAGGAAGTTTATTATTACCTCTATTAATAAAATTTATTCCTCAGTTATTGCCGTCTGCTTTCAATGAAAATTTAGATTAAAAAAGCTATCCGAAGACGGCTAAAAATTAAAATTTTAATTGATACACTTCATCAAGCTCTTGATTACTTTTGAAATTCACACCTAAATCGGTAACATAACCAGAATTTAAACCATAAACCCAACCGTGAATTGTGAGTTCTTGTCCTGAACGCCAAGCAGCCTGAACAATTGACGTTTTAGCCAAATCATAGACTTGTTCTTTTACATTTAATTCCACAAATTTATTAAATCGATCCTCTTCATTAAGAATAGCATCTAATTCATTTTGATGAAAACGATATACGTCTTTTATATGGCGAATCCAATTATCAATCACTCCTATTGAACTATTACCCATAGCGGCTTTTACACCTCCACAACCATAATGACCGCAAACAATGATATGTTTTACTTTTAATGCATTTACGGCATAATCTAAAACACTCAGCATATTCATATCGGTATGAACAACCATGTTTGCAATATTTCTGTGAACAAAGACCTCACCCGGTGCTGCTCCAATAATTTCATTAGCAGGAACTCTGCTGTCTGAACAACCAATCCATAATAAAGGAGGATTTTGTCCTTTTGATAATCCTTTAAAAAAATTTGGGTTAATTTTTAATTTATCTTCTACCCATTTTTTATTGTTATCTAATATTTTTTTATAAAAATCATTCATATTATTCAACTTTATTTTCTTTAACTATTACGTGTTGACCATCTGTATTCTCAATATTATAGGCTTTTTTAAACCCAACTAAACGAACAATTATATTGTTTTCAATAGCTTTTATAGCTTGGAATTCTTTAATTAAATCTAACACATCATGAGCAATATAAACCGTATCGGAAGCATCTATTTCGACGGTAGAATTAGCCGGAATTTTCTTTAACGTATTTTTTATAGCGGCTTTGTTAAGAAATGAAACTTCTTGTGCTAATTGAATATAAATAACATCTCCATTATTGTATTCTTCTTTTTTAAATAAATAAGCTCGTTTAAAGTTCCCACGCATTACAAAAAATATACTAATTATCAAACCGAGAGTTACTCCCTTTAATAAATCTAAAAAAACCACAGCTAAAACCGTAGCAATAAAAGGAATAAATTGATAAATCCCTTTTTGATAAAAATGCTTAAAAATTTTTGGTTTTGCTAGTTTATAACCAATCAAAAGTAAAATAGCAGCCAAAGTTGCCAAAGGAATTTTGTTTAAGATTGGTGATATTGTTAACACACTTATCATTAATAATAATCCATGAATAATGGTTGACATTTTTGTTTCTGCTCCGGCATTTACATTGGCTGATGAACGTACTACTACCGATGTCATAGGTAAACCTCCAATTAAACCACTTAAAACATTTCCTATTCCTTGTGCTTTTAATTCAACATTTGTATTAGTATAACGTTTATGACGATCCATTCTATCTGAAGCTTCAATACATAAGAGCGTTTCAATTGATGCAACAACAGCAATCGTACAGGCAATTATCCAAACTTTAGTATTCGTAAAAACTTCTAAAGAAAAATTAGGTAAAACAAACATTGCTTTAAAATCATCAACGTTGGATGGTGTTGGCAACGTCACCAAATGTCCTTCCTTTATTTGTAAAGCACTATTTGTGCGGATAAAAAATTCATTTAATACGATTCCTATTATTACGGCAAATAATGCCGCAGGTAGCAATTTTAAACGTTTTAAGAAAGGAATTTTATCCCAAACAATTAAAATAAACAATGAAACAATAGTTATGATAATTGAACCATAACTGATATAATTGAAGGAATCCAAAAAGGTTTCAAACATATTGGATCCATCTTTTTGCACAAATGAAGTATCTCCTTCACTAATTTTGTCGTATCCAACGGCATGCGGAATTTGTTTTACAAAAATTATTATCCCTATACCGACTAGCATTCCTTCAATAACATTATTAGGAAAATAGTTTGAAATACTTCCTGCTTTAAAAAAACCTAACAATAATTGGAGTAAACCGGCTAAAATTACAGCGGTTAAAAAAATATTAAACGCCCCTAATTCTGTTATTGATGCCAATACAATTGCAGTTAAACCAGCTGCAGGACCAGTAACACTAACATGTGACTTACTTAAATATCCCACGACTACACCTCCAATAATACCAGAAATAATACCAGAAAAGAGTGGAGCTCCAGAAGTTAAAGCAATTCCTAAACACAAGGGAAGTGCAACTAAAAATACCACTAAACCAGATGCAAAATCTGATTTTAGATGGCCAAAAATATTTGTTTTACTTGTCATTTACCAAAACATAATAATGATTAGATTAATAAAATCAAAAATTTGAATAAGAAAGCCTGAATTCACTATTACCCTTCTGGTGGTGGAGAGTAAATTTCTTTTAGTATGGAATCATAATAAATATGTTTCTTTAGCATTACTTTATGTGAAGCAAATTGATAATTATCAATACTACTATCATCTTTACTTATTTTAAAACAAACTTTAATATGAAACGATTATGCACTACCTCTTCATCGGCTGTGTTATAAACAAAAGAAACAACTGTTTTATCATTATCCAATACGCATACAATAGTTATAAGTGAAAGAAACGATAAAACAAAACGATAAAAACAACGCTTTTCATAAACCAAATGTAGTTCAATAGATGAATTGGTTGTTAAAATATTGTTATAATTTAAATAATTTTTAACTATATTTCATCTTTAAATCATCATTCATCATCCAAATCGTTTATTAAATTTACAATTAAAACTCTTAAAAGTTCATTTCATTTAAAAAGTTCTAAAAAATAATATTTAAAAAAATTTGAAATTACGAAATAACTAAAACATTAAAAAAATCAATTTAAATACCATAAGAAAAATTGATAGTATTTATCTTTGTATCAGATTTAACTATTTTAATTATGACCATTACTCAATTACAATATGTTTTAGCCGTTGCGGAATACAAAAATTTTACGCTTGCAGCAGAAAAGTGTTTTGTTACTCAACCAACTTTAAGTATGCAAATTCAAAAAGTGGAAGATGAACTAGGTATTCAAATTTTTGATCGTTCCAAAAAGCCTATACAATTAACGGATATTGGGATGAAAATTGTGAATCAATCCAAAAATATTGTGAATGAAGCAAATCGCATACAAGATATTGTTGACCAACAAAAAGGTTTCATTGGTGGTGAATTCAGAATTGGTATTATTCCCACGGTGATGCCTACATTATTACCAATGTTTTTAAAAAACTTTATCAAAAAATATCCCAAAGTTAATTTGATTATTGAAGAATTAAATACAGAAGAAATTATCTTGAAACTTAAAAATGGTCATTTAGATGCAGCGATTGCTGCAACTCCATTGGAAGAGGAAAAAATAAAAGAAGTGGTATTATTTTATGAACCATTTGTAGCTTATATTCCAGAAAATCATTCAGTTTTTGATAAAAAAGAAATAGAAGTTTCTGATTTGAATTTAGATGAAATTCTGTTACTGCAAGACGGTCATTGCTTTCGAGATGGTATTTTAAACTTATGTAAAAACAATCAAGGTGTAACTGATCATTTTAACTTTCATATTGAGAGTGGAAGCTTTGAAACCTTAATAAAATTAGCCGATGAAGGATTAGGAACTACACTTCTACCCTATTTGCATACGTTAGACTTAAAAGAAAAAGACAAAGCCAAACTCCGACAATTTAAAGACCCGAAACCGGCTAGAGAGGTTAGCTTAATCTATCCTAAAAACGAATTGAAAATTCACATTATTGATGCCTTACGGAATGTAATTAGTGGTGTGGTTAGAGGAGCGATTGCCTTTCAGGATATTCAAATCATTAGTCCGATTCAAAAGAAATAAAATAAAAAAGGAGCTATTTAGGCTCCTTTAGTTTTTATAGATTAACATAAATCAAACAATTCTTTAGTTCTGGTTTTTCTTTAGTAAAATTCAACAACCAATCTTTGAGTTGTTCAATTTCATAAGGCAATAATTGCTTCATTGCTTTTATGAGTTCTTTACTAAAAAGTTTAGGATCAAAACTTACGCTTTCTAAGATTTTCTTAGTGTAAGCAAACATCGGTCTTGTCATACTTTAGCTTTTTGTGTAGAATTTGGTTTTAAAGAACGTTTTGTAAATTTAAAAAAAATAAAAATATCTCATTAAAATTTAACATACTAATTAGCGAAAATTTAACGATTATCGCCATCTAAAAGATTTCCTAAACCTCCTAATATACTACCTTCTCCTTTCTGATTTCCGCCACCTTGAGGTGCTGCAGCCCAGATTCGTCCCGCTAATCGACTAAACGGCAAGGATTGAATATAAACCGTTCCCGGACCCTTTAAAGTGGCGAAAAAAAGTCCTTCCCCCCCGAAAATAGTATTTCGGATTCCTCCTACTAATTGCACATCGTAATCCACATTTTGGGTAAATCCAACCACACAACCGGTATCTACTTTTATCATCTGACCGGGTTGCAAATCTATTTTTGCCATCGTACCACCGGCGTGAATAAATGCTATACCACTACCCTCTAATTTTTGCATGATAAAACCTTCGCCACCAAACAAGCCTCGTCCCAATTTTCTAGAAAATTCGATTCCGATTTTCACCCCTTGGTTCGCACATAAAAAAGCATCTTTTTGACAAATGAATTTTCCGCCAACGGAATTCAAATCAATTGGTAAAATTTTTCCGGGATAAGGTGAAGCAAAGGATATTTTTCGTTGATTGGGATATGTATTTTCAAATAATGTCATAAACAAACTTTCGCCTGTAAGCAATCTTTTACCTGCCGAAAACAGCTTGTTCATGATTCCTCCGGCATCGCTTCCATCACCAAAAATCGTTTTCATCCGGATTCCGTCTTCCATCATCATAAATCCTCCAGCTTCCGCTACAACCGCTTCCGATGCACTTAAATTGATTTCTACATATTGCATTTCTTCACCGTAAATGGTGTAATCTGTGACTTTGTACATATATCTCTTTTAAACTTTTAAAACAATTAAACTTTTAAACAATTAAATCTACTTCCACCCTCTCAACATTTCCCTCTTCCCTGGAGGCCCCGCCAACTTTTCTATTTTAAAACCCGCTTCTTTCATAGCATTTTTAATTGGTCCGCGACAAGCATAGGTCACTAAAATTCCATCTTTTTTTAACGCTTCAAACATTTTGGTGAAAATTTTTACGCTCCACAATTCCGGTTGAACGCGATACCCAAAAGCATCAAAATAGATAATATCAAATTGATTTTTATCGTTGATATCGTTGAATAATTGCTTTCGTTTGGTTAGTCGAAAGGTATCGGAAATTGTTACATTTTCTTCCCAATCCGAAGTATGCATTATTTTAAATTCTGATTCAAATTGATTTGCATTCAGTTGATCAACGTAATTCATTTGCAAGACTTCTTCAGGTGAAATTGGAAAGCCTTCAACACCAACGTAATTAATGTTTTGATTATTTTTCTGATTTTCTAAAAAAGTAATAAATGCATTCAAACCTGTTCCGAAACCAATCTCTAAAACAGAAACGGATTGCCCTTTGCAAAGTGACAATCCGTTTTTGATAAATACGTGTTGAGCTTCCTGAATGGCTCCGTGTTTCGAATGATAACTCTCGTCCCACTCCGGTAAATGAATGGAAGTGGAACCATCGGAAGTGATAATAATTTCTCTTTTCAAATTTTATGGTTTGAGTTGTAATTTTTTGATTCTCGGAATAGGTCCGGAACATTTTACTTCATGACAGGAAATGCAAGCCTGGATTGCATTGGAATAATGTTCTTTTGCATTGGCCGGATCGTTGTAAATCTTTTCTTGAGCTGTTAAAAATACTTGAGCGTTTTCTTTAAAAAAAGCATCATTTTCTGAAGGATCTGTCATGATTGCTTGGTGAATCTTGGCAAAGTGAGACGGAAATTCCCCAACAGGTTCACCTTTTTCAATGCGTTCTTTTAGTCGCTGATTGTCCACATACATTTGTTCCATGAGCAAAGCCATTTCGGAAAGCTCATACATTTCGAACGTTTTTTTTTTCGTTGTAGCCGTAGAATCAACTTTCAAATCATTGGATTCCACTTTCTTTTGACAACTTATTAGAAACAAAAACGTACTTCCAAAAATTAAAAATTTTTTCATTATTCTTTAATTAAAACACCATTCGATAAAAACGAATAGGAAACTTTAGGCTCAGTAATCGAATCGATAGCGGCTTGCGATTTTCCGGCATCTTTAGCATAATGCTTTAATTCATCAACTGTTTCAACAGAAATATATGCTTTACCGTTCACAATAGCTTCACTACCTGCTGCGTTTAATGGCATAAAAAAACCATAATCTTTAAAGCGAACAAATGTGTTTTTCTCATCAGCCAAACTCATGTTCATCCAACAACCTTTCTTTTGGCAAACATCTTTTATATCGGAACGAAACTTCACTTCAATAGTGTCTCCCTCTTTTAAAGTTTCAAACTTTGCTAATAATTCCTCTTTAGAAATTGCTCCATCTGCTGAAATGGAATCACCAAAAACTTTAAAGCTCTCTTGAGGTAGTTGAGCTACTTCCGCTACTTTTTCTTTTTTACAGGCAATTAATGCACAACCAATAAAAGCCATTAAAATTGTTTTTTTCATGCTAATCAAATTTATTATACAAAGGTAAGCATTAAGCTTTAACGAATTAAATTTCAATTCATTTTTCCGTCACAATTAAAAAAATTACTTTTGAAAACTCTTTACAGAAATAAGATATGTCCATTTCAATTGTATTTGCCTCCAACAATCAACACAAAATTAATGAAATACAACAATTAATTCCTGCTGAATTAAAATTACTCAGTTTAGATTCAATTGGTTGTGTTGAAGAAATTCCCGAAACGGCTTTGACCATTGAAGGTAATGCCATATTAAAAGCCAATTATGTAACCGAAAAATATGGTCATTTTTGTTTTGCTGATGATACCGGATTAGAAGTTGAAGCCCTTAATGGCGAACCCGGCGTTTATTCCGCTCGTTATGCAGGAGAGCAAAAAAATGCAAACGATAACATGCAAAAGTTGTTGAAAAATCTCGAATTTTCAACCCATCGGAACGCACAGTTTAAAACGATTATTTGTTTGAATATCAATGGCGAACAACATTTATTTGAAGGAATTGTAAAAGGAAAAATCGGTTTAGAACCAAAAGGTAATCAAGGTTTTGGATATGATCCAATCTTTATTCCGGATGGTTATACTACTACTTTTGCTGAAATGAGTATGGAAGAAAAATCGAAAATCAGTCACCGCGGACTTGCTGTTGAAAAATTAGTGCGTTTTTTAACTTCACTTTAAATTTTTTACACCGGAAAAGCCAATAAAGTAGCACTGTAAGGAAAACTAAACGCTTCAATTTTGTTTTGTGTATCCAACCAAGCTGATTCATCTTCTTTTTTAATCACAACAGGCATTCGCTTTTTATGATTATGAACATAAGTCATCGTTTCATTGGCTTCCGTTGTCAAAATGGTAAACGAATTTTTAGGTTCACCGTCAGCAGGATTTCGCCAAAAACTATATAATCCCGCCATGGCAAAAAGCTCCTCTTCGCCATAAATAATGTATTTCTGTTTTGATTTTCCTTTATCATCCAGCCATCGCCATTCATAAAAAGCAGTGGCAATCACTAAACAACGTTGGTGAATGATGTTGGAAAAACTTGGCCTTTCAGTAACTGTTTCCATTCTGGCATTAATCGTTTGTTGTTGAATGGAAGTATCTTTTGCCCAATTCGGAATCAATCCCCATTGAAAATTGGTTACAATTTCTTTTGGATTGGTATTCAAAATGATAGGCGAACATTTGTGTTCAAAGGCATTGATAACATTGGCTTGCAAAAAAGATTCGGATTGCCGGACAACCGCTTTAAAACGTTTTTCCACTTTTGGAATGGAATCTTTTTGTTGCATGTAAAAGCACATGTCAGTTAAATTTTAATTATTACACCTGACAGGTTTATTAAACCTGTCAGGTGTAACTTTCCTCAAAGAAGTCTATAATTTATAAATAAAACTCTCGCCAGGTTGAATCTCAATTGAAAATTTCCCTACGCCATTTTTGATGATTAATTCCGTTGCATTTTTTAAATACAATTGGTCTTTCATTTTATAACTACCATTTTTTAGATTCATTTTTTTCACTACTCCTGCTGGCAGTATAACAGGACATTTCACAGCCGTATTTTGATTAAAATTGGTCACAATAATCAATTTTTCCTTGTCACTCCAACGCACAAAAGAATATAATCCGAAATCATACCCCAAACCGGCTTCTAAATTGGCATCATGAATTTGTTCGTAGTCGCCCATAAAAGCACTACTTTTCAACGTGAAATTCAATAAACGTTTGTAAAAATCACGTAATTCTTTTTCTTCTTTAGACAATTGTCCGCCATCAAATTTTCCGCCATTCATCCAACGCTGGTGATGTGGAACACCTACATAATCAAAAATTGAAGTTCGTGACTGTTTACCAAAACCGGCATCAATTGCACCCGGTTCACCTACTTCCTGACCAAAATAAATCATCGTTGGTGATGAACTGATTGTTGCCGAAACCACCATCAACGGCATTCCTTTTTTCAGGTCACCGGCAAATTGTGGACTCGCCAAACGTTGTTCGTCATGGTTATCCAAAAAGTGAAGCATGTGGTGTTCAATGTCTTTCAAATCTTCCTGAATACCGGATATGTGTTTTGGTAAACCACGACCTTGTACAATATTTTTCAACGTGTCATACATTTGCACTTTGTCATACAAATAATCCATTTTTCCTAAATGAATATAATTTCTGTATTCCGCAGGATTATATACTTCTGCCAACAAAAACGCATTAGGATTTTTCATTTTGATGGAAGAATTCATATAACTCCAAAATTCCACGGGCACCATTTCGGCCATATCATATCGGAAACCATCTACGCCTTTGTCTATCCAATAATGGGTAATATCTTTAAATTTTTTCCATGAATCCGGTACGTCTTTTCCTTTCCAAAATGCAGCGTGAGCTTTGTAATCTTTTTTGTCATAACCTTCCGGTAAGGTTGGAAAATCCTTTGTACCGTCCGGTTTCACACCATAATTGATTTTAACCGTTTCATACCAATCATTGATATCCGGTTTGGCTAATCGAGAACCATTTCCGGTCCATTTAGCCGGAATTTCTTCAAATTTTCCGTCTGCTAACGGATGTTTTTCACCACCAAGCGGTTTATAATTGGCATCGGTGGGCACTTCAAATTTAGAATTTGGAATGTAATAGAAATTATTATTGCGTTTGTATTCTAGAGTCTTATCATCATCAGCTCCAAAATCTTTCACGCCTTTCGGATTGGTTTTTCCTTCATAACGGCGGGCAATGTGATTGGGCACAATATCAATTATGACTTTTAAACCGTTTTTGTGGGTGCGTTCAATCAATGCTTCAAATTCTTCTAAACGTTTTGCAGGGTCAACCGCCAAATCAGGGTTTACGTTGTAATAATCCTTTACAGCATAAGGCGAACCAGCACGACCTTTTACTACATCCGGGTCGTCATTGGAAATTCCGTATTTGGAATAATCACGAACAACGGCATGATGTGGCACACCGGTGTACCAAATGTGTGTTACACCTAAATCTTTAATTTCCTGAAGAGCTTTATCCGTAAAATCATTGAACTTCCCCACTCCGTTTTCTTCAATGGTTCCCCATGGTTTATTGGTTGTATTTTTATTTCCGAATAATCGTGTAAAAACTTGATAAACAACAATTTTATGTTCTGAATTTGCATCAGTAACTGTATCTGTTTGGGCTTTCATATTTTTTTGTTCGCAGGATAAAGTTGAAAATAAAACGATGGTGCTCAATGCAACCGCTGATTTTTTAAGCATAGAATTTACTTTTTAAAGGTATAAATATACGAATTTTAGTAAATAGTGACTATTAATTAGTGATTAGCTTCTATCTTTCAAAATTTTTTCTATATCATTTAATTTGTAACCTTTTGCATTTAGTAATATTAAATAATGAAAAAGCAAATCTGCACTTTCATTTAAAAATAAATCATCGTTGGAATCTTTGGTTTCTATGACCATTTCAATTGCCTCCTCGCCTACTTTCTGGGCAATTTTATTGATTCCTTTTGCAAATAGAGAAGCAATGTAACTTGATTCAGCATCACCATTTTCTTTACGAAGTTGAATGGTATTTTCTAAATCTAATAAAAATCCGTAGGTTGTTCTATTTGGCTGTTGCCAACAAGTATCAGATCCGGTATGACAAACCGGACCGGTTGGGTTCACTCGAATTAAAAGTGTATCATTGTCGCAATCCGCTTCGATTGAAACTAGATAGAGAAAATTGCCACTTTCTTCGCCTTTTGTCCATAATCGATTTTTTGTACGACTAAAAAACGTTACTTTTTGAGAAGAAATGGTTTGTTGATAGGCTTCTTCGTTCATATAACCGAGCATCAAAACAGTTTTCGTTTGGGCATCTTGGATGATGGCTGGTATTAAGTTACCAGGATTTTTATTGAAATTTAAATTATTTTTAAACATATAAGTAATTTAAGTTTTTTTACTAATTCTTTTAGTTTTTATAAGTTCATAAAAGTTTTTTACGTTGAAAACACTTTATATTCTGATTGAGATGTTTTGATTTTTCAAAAATTGTTTTAAAAGAGGAATTGAAATTTCATTGTAATGAAAAACGCTGGCTGCTAAAGCTGCATCAGCATTTCCAATAAAAAAAGCTTCCTCAAAATGTTGCATTGTTCCTGCTCCACCGGATGCGATAATGGGGAGATTTACTGTTTTGGATAATTGAGCCAATGCTTCATTGGCAAAACCATTCTTAGTTCCATCATTATTCATAGAGGTGAATAAAATTTCGCCGGCTCCTAATTGTTCCACTTCTTTTGCCCATTCAAATAAATCCAATTCAGTAGCTACTTTTCCCCCAACCAAATGTACTTTCCATTTTTCATTAATTAATTTGGCATCGATGGCAACCATAACACATTGACTTCCGAAGTTTTTAGCTACTTCTGAGATTAATTTAGGATCCTTTACAGCGGATGAATTGATGGAAATTTTATCTGCTCCGTTTTTCAACAATATTTCCACATCTTCAACAGATGAAATTCCACCACCAACCGTAAATGGGATGTTTATCGTTTGAGCCACTTTTTGAACCAATTGAACTAATGTTTTTCTGCGTTCTTCTGTTGCAGAAATATCTAAAAAGACCAATTCATCGGCACCTTCTAAGCTATATTTCAATGCCAATTCAACAGGATCTCCGGCATCTTTTAAGTCTAAAAAATTAATGCCTTTCACGGTTCGTCCGTTTTTTATGTCTAGGCAGGGGATTATTCTTTTTGTTAGCATTGGAGTATTAAGATGATACTATTAAGTATTAAGATGATACTATTAAGTATTAAGATGATACTATTAAGTATTAAGACTTTGTGATGAAATTTTCCAGTTGTTTTAGAGAAATTCGGTTTTCATAAATCGCTTTTCCAATGATAACGCCATGGCAACCTAATTCGGCTAATTTTGGTAATTCATCAAACGTTGAAATTCCGCCGGAAGCAATTAATTTTATGTTTTTAATTTCCTTTAAAATCGTTTTATACAATTCAAAACTAGGTCCTTCCAACATACCGTCTTTTGCAATATCAGTGCAGATAACAGACTGAATTCCTTTGGTTTGATAATTTACAATAAACGGAATTAATTCTTCACTACTTTCCTCTTGCCAACCCGAAACAGCAATTTTTCCATTGGAAACATCGGCACCGAGAATGATTTTTTCATTGCCAAAACGCTGAATCCATTCTTCAAATAAAATAGGATTTTTTACAGCAATGCTACCACCAGTAATTTGATTGGCTCCACATTCAAAGGCAATTTCAACATCTTTGTTGGTTTTTAATCCGCCTCCAAAATCGATTTTTAAAGTGGTTTTTGTAAATATTTCTTCCAAAATTTTGTAATTCACAATTTGACCTGATTTGGCTCCATCCAAATCCACCAAGTGTAAATACTCAATACCATGCTGTTCAAATAATTTGGCTACTTCCAACGGATTTTCATTGTATATTTTTTGTGTGGCATAATCGCCTTTGGTTAGTCGGACGCATTTTCCGTTGATGATGTCGATGGCTGGGATTATTTTCATTTTTGAATGTTTTTTTGAACGCAGATTGATATAATTTGTGAAATTTTTAAAATTTTTCTCATTTCTTACATCTGTGTTCCAATTAAAGATTTAAAAAGTTTTTAATTATTTTTTCTCCGATAATCCCACTTTTTTCAGGATGAAATTGTACTCCAAAGAAATTATCCCGTTGCAATGCAGTGCTAAATTCACGTTCATAAATAGTGGTAGAAATTGTGTTTTTAGATAAAGGTGCATAATAACTGTGCACCAAATACATAAATTCCTTTTCTTTAATTCCTGAAAACAATGGTGTTTTTAAGTGATAAATAGTATTCCAACCCATTTGTGGCACTTTAACTTGATTGGAAAATCGAAAAACATTGGTATCAAAAATTCCTAAACCATTCGTATTTCCCTCCTCTGTATGGTTGCACATCAATTGCATTCCCAAACAAATGCCTAAAACCGGTTGGGTTAATGTGGGGATTAATTCATCCAAACCACTGTTTTTAAGTTTCTTCATCGCCGAACTTGCTTCGCCAACACCAGGAAAAATGACTTTATCGGCAGAACGAATTTCGTCTGGATAATTTGTCAAAATTCCTTCAAAACCTAATCGATTCAAGGCAAATTGAATGCTTTGAATGTTTCCGGCACCGTAGTCTATTATTGCTATTTTCATATTTTTATTTTTAAGTCGCAGTCGCAGTTTTCAGTCGCAGCACTTGACTGCATACTGTGACTGTAAACTGTGACTAAATACTTTACAACATTCCTTTTGTACTTGGCAAAATCATTTTCTCCGCATCTCTTTTGACCGCTGCTTTGATTGCTTTCGCGAAAGCTTTAAAAATCGCTTCAATTTTATGATGCTCGTTAAAACCTTCCACTTTGATGTTCAAGTTGGCTTTTGCACCATCGGCAAAGGATTTGAAAAAGTGGAAAAACATTTCAGTAGGCATGTCACCAATTTTTTCTCGTTTAAAAGGAGCTTGCCACATCAACCAAGAACGTCCGCCAAAATCGATAGAAACTTGAGCCAAACAATCATCCATGGGGAGACAAAATCCGTATCGTTCGATGCCTAATTTATCACCTAAGGCTTTCACAAAAACTTCGCCTAACGCAATGGCTGTATCTTCAATGGTATGGTGTTCATCCACTTGTAAATCGCCTTTGACCTGAATATCCAAATCCATTTGACCGTGTCTGGAAAGTTGATCGAGCATATGATCAAGAAATGCTAATCCGGTTCGAATGTTACTATTTCCTGTTCCATCTAAATTTAAAGAGATGGCAATTTCAGTTTCATTTGTCTTGCGATAGATAGAAGCCGTTCTGTTTTCCAATTTCAAAAAGTCATAAATTTGCTTCCAATCATTGGTTTCAAGCGAAATAATTGAATTTAATTCATCGCGTTTAACGGAAATTTCATTCGTACCCAAATTGGTATTGTCATTAATGAAAATTGCTTTTGAACCGAGGTTTTTAGCCAATTCAACATCGGTTAAACGATCACCAATTACGAATGAATTTTCTAAATCATATATAGCAGAAAAATACTTTTGTAACAAACCAATTCCGGGTTTTCGAGTGGGAGCATTTTCGTGCGGAAATGTTTTATCGATTAAAACTTCAGAAAAAATAACTCCTTCATTTTCAAATGTTTTTAGAATGAAATTATGCACAGGCCAAAACGATTCTTCTGGAAATGAATCAGTACCCAACCCATCTTGATTGGTTATCATCACTAATTCAAAATCTAATTCTGAAGCAATTTTACTTAAATAAGACAATGATTTTGGATAGAAGGTCACTTTATCAAACGCGTCAATTTGTTCATCAGCCGATTCTTTGATGAGGGTTCCGTCGCGATCGATAAATAGAATTTTTTGTGCCATTTAAAATGATTTTAAAGTTGTAATTAATTGATTGTTTTCTTCTTTTGTGCCGATTGTAATTCGAAGACAGTTTTCGCATAATTGCTGATTACTTCGGTTTCGAATCACAATTCCGGCTTGAATTAATTGATTATATCTTAAGTTTGCATCATCTACTTTTACTAAAATAAAATTCGCATCAGATGGAAAAATGTGTTTTATAAAAGTAATTGATTTTAATGCATTGATTACAACTTCTCGTTCCGAAACAATTTTTTTTACTTGAGCAGTTAAGGTGTTCTGAGTAAGTTTTTTTAAAGCAATTTCCTGTGAAGAAGTATTCAGATTGTATGGAGGTTTGATTTTGTTCAGCATCGAAATAATTTCCTCTGAAGCATAAACAATTCCGATTCGGAGTCCCGCCAATCCGTATGCTTTTGACAATGTTTGAATGATGACTAAATTGGGAAAATCATTCAGTTCTGACAACCAACTTTCTTTGGTCGAAAAATCGATATACGCTTCATCCAAAACTACCAAACCATTGAAATTCTTAAACAAATGCAAAATACTTTCATCTGAAAATGAATTTCCGGTTGGGTTATTTGGCGAACACAAAAAGATGATTTTAGTGTTTTCGGATACAACCTTCAAAATTTCTTTAATATTAGGTTCAAAATCTTTGGTTAACAAAACTTCTCTGTTTTCAATCGCATTCAAATTAGCCAAAACACCATACATTCCGTACGTTGGTGGCAACGTGATTACATTGTCTTGATTGGGTTCGCAAAACGTACGAAAGAGTAAATCGAGTACTTCATCGCTACCATTTCCAAACAAAATTTGGTTCTGAGACACTCTTTTTTGTTGTGCCAAAAGTGTTTTCAATAGTTTTTGTTGCGGATCGGGATAGCGATTGTAGCCATTGGAAAACGGATTTTCATTCGCATCCAAAAAAATCAAATTGGTTTCAAATTCCTTGAATTCATCTCGAGCTGATGAATAGGATTTCATGTTCAAAATAGTCTTTCGAACTAAATTTTGAATCGAAAAGGAACTGCTAATTTCTTTATTTTTATTCATTATTTAAAGCATTTAGACGTAATGTAACTGCGTTTTTATGGGCTTGCAAACCCTCAGCTTCGGCCATGATTTCAATTGATTTGCCAATATTTTGGATTCCTTGTTCAGCAATTTTTTGAAACGTAATGGCTTTAGAAAAGCTATCTAAATTTACACCGGAATAATTCTTTGAAAATCCGTTTGTTGGCAGCGTATGATTCGTTCCCGAAGCATAATCGCCTGCACTTTCCGGTGAGAAATTGCCAATAAAGACTGAACCTGCATTTTGAATTCCGTTGATGAAAAAATCTTCGTTTTTGGAACAAATGATGAAATGTTCGGGAGCATATTTGTTGATAAAATCCAATGCGGCATTCTCCTTTTCAATTAAGATTAATTTGGAATTATTAATGGCTTTCTGAGCTATTTCTTTGCGAGGTAAAACTTGAATTTGGTTATCGATTTCTTTTTCAACCACGTCAATTAATTTTTGAGAATTGGAAACCAAGATTACCTGACTATCAGTTCCGTGTTCGGCTTGGCTCAATAAATCAGAAGCAACAAAAGCCGGAATCGCTGAATCATCGGCATAAATCAATAACTCACTTGGTCCGGCAGGCATATCGATGGCGGTTCCAAATTGCGTGGCTACTTGCTTCGCCACTGTGACAAATTGATTTCCGGGGCCGAAAATTTTATATACTTTCGGGATGGTTTCTGTACCAAAAGTCAATGCAGCTATAGCCTGAATTCCGCCTACTTTGTAAATTTTTGTCACACCACACAAATTGGCGGCATACAAAATAGAGGGATTTATTTTTCCGTTTTTATCCGGTGGTGAACATAAAATGATTTCGTCGCAACCTGCAATTTTAGCGGGAATGGCTAACATCAAAACGGTTGAAAATAACGGAGCTGTTCCGCTTGGAATGTATAAACCAACTTTTTGAATGGGTCGTTTTTCCTGCCAACATTGAACGCCTTTAGTGGTTTCAACTTCAATTTTATTCGTTTTTTGGGCTGAATGAAATTTGTAGATATTTGATTTTGCTAAAGCGATGGCTTCTTTTAATTCGGTTGAAAATTGATTTTCTGCTTCTTTGATTTCATTTTCAGAAACTAAAAAATTTTCTAATTTAATTCCGTCAAACAAAGAAGTATATTTGGCAACTGCGGTATCGCCTTTGGTTTGAATTTCTTTGAAAATTGCTTTTACCGTTTCTTCTATTTCGGCGAATGATTGGGTGGGTCGTTGTGTTAACGATGACCATTGGGATTGGGGTGGATTTTTATATTTTTTCATTTTTTTTAAACTTTATGACTAATTGAACTTTCTTTATGGTTCTTTAAGCTTCGCTTTAATGGAACACGGATTGATGGGATTTAAATGATTTTACAGATTTTAATAGCTTCGCTATAATGGATTAAAAAGGATTCGTTTAGTAAACATTTTCTTTTTTAAACAAATTCTCAACTTGAAACCTGACACGAGCCCAAAGGGCGACTGGCGAAGCAAACTTGAAACCTGAAACTCCTTCTACAAAACCATCTTCTCAATCGGGCAGACCAAAATTCCTTCGGCTCCGGCAGATTTAAGTTGATCGATGACTTCCCAAAAAGTGTCTTCTTCGATGACGGAATGTAGGCTACTCCAACCCGATTCTGCTAACGGCATAATGGTTGGACTTTTCAACACCGGAAGAATTTGGCTGACTTGTTGAATTTTATCATTGGGCACATTCATCAAAATGTATTTTGACTTTCTAGCTTTGAGTACAGATTGAATTCGGAACTGAAGTTTGTTTAAAATTTCTTGATTTTCAGTTGAAATGTTTGGTGAAACGGCAAGAACGGCTTCACTTTTCAGAATGACTTCTACTTCTTTCAGGTTATTTTTGAATAAAGTGCTTCCGCTGGAAACGATGTCCACAATGGCATCAGACAGACCAATATTAGGAGCAATTTCAACCGAACCGGAGATTTGGTGAATGTCGATTGAAACATTTTTCGATTTAAAAAAATTTAAAACCGTGATTGGATAAGATGTCGCCACTCGCAAATTACTCAAATCTTGAATGGAATTGTATTCAAACATTTTAGGAACCGCCACTGAAACGCGGCATTTTGAAAAACCTAATTTCTCGGCAACGGTGATGTTCTGACCTTTTTCAACCAAAAGATTATCGCCTACAATTGCCACATCAACCACTCCGTCGATGAGATATTGTGGAATATCTGAATTACGTAAAAACAAAATTTCTAATGGAAAATTTGATGCTTCGGCTTTGAGTTGGTCATTGCCATTGTTAATGGAAATTCCGCAATCTTTGAGCATTTGAAGACTTTCTTCGTTGAGTCGACCTGATTTTTGAATAGCAATTTTTAAGGTGTTCATTTTTTGTTTTTTAAAATGAGTACACCAAAGCGGAGAGCAACAAAAAACCCGTTTGATGTACTCAAACGGGTTTTAGATATATGAATTAATTACATAGCATCATTACTTCGCTTGAGCGGAGGTGTGATGATGATGATGTAATTGAATTGAAAACATTTTGTTCTTTTTTGATGTTGCAAATGTAATGACTTAAATTTTTAGAAAACAAAAAATTTAGAAACTTTGTGATTTGTTGAATTATTGATTACCCAAAATAATCGGCATTCCGTCTTTACCGGAACCAATGACAATTACTTTTGAATTAGTTGATTTTGAAAGTTCTAAAGTCGCTTGAATGCCTTTTTCTTGTAGAATTTTGTCGGTTAATGATGCACTTAAAATTTGATTAGCACGGGCTTTTCCCTCTGCTTCAATGCGTTGACGTTCGGCTTCTTTTTGGGCTTTTTCTAATCGGAATTCGTATTCTAAACTTTCTTGTTCTTGTTTTAGTTTGGTTTCAATCGCTGTTTTAATGGTGGATGGCAAGGTAACATCACGCACTAATACTTCATTTAATTGAACATATTGATTGGCCAAAATCTTTTTCGTTTCAGTAAAAATTTCGTCTTGAATAGCATCTCTTTTGGTAGAATACAATTGTTCAGGAGTATAACGACCCACCACACTCCTGGCAGCAGAACGAATGGCAGGACGAATCACTCTTTCAATGTAATTTTCCCCTTTTTCCTGATGTAATTTTCCGGTATTTTCATATTGAGGATGAAACCAAGCCGTAGCATCCAGTTTGATTTCCAAACCATTGGAAGACAAAACCTGCATTTGTTCTGATATTTCTTGTTGACGAACTTCGTATATAAACACTTTATTCCATGGAGCAACCAAATGAAATCCTTCACTTAATGGCGGTTCATTTGTAACCACACCCCCTCCAAATGTTTTATACAAAACTCCGGCTTCACCTGAACCAATTGTTATAGTAGATTTTGCAATAAAAATGATAAGAAAGATAACGCCAATAATCATCGGAATTAACTTAAAATTGAATGGTTTATTCATAAAAAAGTATTTTGGTTTACTTTTTATACGCAGAAAATGAAAGAAAGTTACAAATGAAAATTCAATTAATGATTGTCGTCTTCTTGTTTCACTTCTTGCATTTCATTGGTTTTAGTTGTCGCATTTTCCCGAATTTCTGTATGGCGAATTTCCCCACCGGAAGTACCCACAAACTTAGAAAATATCACTCCGGCAACGGCTAATAAAAGTACCAAATAAGAAACCAAACTTGCCTTGGCGTGCTTTTTAGTATTGGTAACTAATCCTGCTATTGATAGTAAACCCAAAGCATACAACACTTTCATGTACTTTTCAGCCAATTCTTCGTGTTCGTGAATAATGTCGTGCGATATGCCTAATTCTTCCACAATTTCCTCGGCTCCTTCGCCGGTCATCATGGTAGCTTTTGCCATGACCATGCAAAAGATAAACATTACATAAGCCGTGTTGATGAGAATGGTTTGTTTTTTTATGATTCCGTAAAGTAAAATTGCCGTACCGAAAAATAATCCGATAATCGGAAAATGGTTAAAAACCATGTGTAAATGAGCTTGATTCATGAGATAAATTTTTAAATTAAACACTAACTCCAAAAATATAACCTGCCAAAGCAGAAATGGCCATTGCTATTGTACCCCAAATGGTAATTCTTGCAATGGCTTTATAAATAGCTGACCCTCCTGTTTTAGCGGCTGTTGCACCAAGAATGATCAGAAAAAAAATTGTAAATCCATACAACCAATATTCTATTCCTTTCAAAGGAAGAAATAAGACGACAAAAAGAGGTAAAATTCCACCAACGGTAAATGCGGCACCGGAAGCTAAAGCCGCCTGAATAGGTCTAGCTTGACTGATTTCATTGATTCCTAATTCGTCACGAATATGCGTTTCGAGAGCATCATATTCTGTTAATTCTTTCGCAACTAACATTGCCGTTTCCTTTTTAAGTCCTCTTCTTTCATAAATTTGGGACAAAATATGTAGCTCTTCGTTGGGCATTTCTTTTAATTCTTTCTTTTCTCTTTCAATATCGGCCTTTTCAGTATCAGTTTGTGAACTAACTGACACGTATTCACCGGCAGACATTGATAAAGCTCCAGCCACTAAACCGGCAACAGTTGCTAATAAAATTGGTTCTCTTTCTGAACTTGCAGTTGCCACACCAACCGCTAGACTTGAAATGGAAATTATACCATCATTTGCCCCTAAAACAGCTGCACGTAACCAATTACTACGATGAATAAAATGGCTGTCTAAATAATTATCAATTGTGATCATTTATTATAATTTTTTATAACAATTAGTATTCTTTCAAAATTAGTTTGTTAACTCATAACTTCCTTTTGTTAGTATTTTAGTATGTTGATTAACCTTATCTGTTGGAATTAACTCCGTAAAATGTTCATTAATTTCACCCACTTTTATTACTTCTTTTTTAAAAACATAGTTTTCTTTATCATTTTGTAATAGAAGTACATAAGAATTATCGTTTTCATGTATAACCGCTTCATTGGGTATACTCCATCCTTTTTTGGTTGAAATTACGATAGTAGCTTCTACAAACATCCCAGATAACAATTTTTCTTTTGTTTCGGGTGATAATGTTCCAAAAACTGAAATGGTTCTGTCTTTATTTTCAATCGATTTACCAACCAATTGTACTTTTGAAGTAAAGACTTCCTTACTTGCCTCAGGTACGGTAAAGGTAATGTTTTGTCCTTGTTTTACGTGCAAAATATCTTTTTCAAAAATGCTTAAATTCAAATGCAAATAATCTGTATTTACAATTTCTAAAATTACATCGGAAGGCGACATAAACATACCAACATTTGCATTCATCACTGTTACATCTCCGGAAATGGGTGCCGAAATTGTAATTTGTGAGGTAAATTTTCCACGCTCAACATTGGCCGGATTGATGTTTAATAACACTAATTTTTCACGTAAACCTTGATACATTCCTTTCGCTTGACGGTAATCACTCTCCGCTTTTAGATAGTTTTTTTGTGATGTGATCTTTTCATTATACAAGGTTTTCTGGCGTTCAAATTCTGATTTCAAATAGTTAATTTGTTCGGCAACTTCGACATAATCTTTTTGTAAATCAAGGTAATCGGTATTTTCTAGGGTAATTAAGGCTTGTCCTTTTGCAACTTTATCGCCAACTAATAACTTAGTAGCTTTTACATAACCGCCTAAAAATGTGGTTACTTTTGCTCTATATTGTGGTGGAACATCAATTTTTCCGGATGATTTGACAGTTACTTCAAAATCTTGTTCTATTGGTGAACCTATTTTCATTTTCGAAGATTGAAATTGGGCTAGAGTAACCGTAATCAATCCATCATCAATTACTTTTTCTTCTGCAACTTCTTGTTTGCATGAAAATAAAAGTGTTGCTATTGTTGTTATATAAAATAGTTTTTTCATTTGTAAATTATTGTATATTAATATATTGTAGATCTAATTGTGTTTGGTTGTATTGGCTTACGGCAGCTAAATATTCTACCTGTATAGTGGTTGCATTTTCTAAACTTTGTATGAATTGAAAAAAATCAATTTCACCGTGTTGGTAACTCATATTGGCTACTTTAATAATCTCTTGAGAAACTTTTTTTCCGTATTGATTATAATAATCGATGGCTTGGTTATATTGTTCTAATTCGCTGTTTTTCTGGTTGATATGTGCATCCATTTTAATCAATTCATGCTGTTTTTGTTGTTCCCAAGCTTGTGTTTCTAATTTGGCAACTTTAGATTTAGCAACGTTTCCATTAAATAGAATTGGAACAGCAACTCCCACTTGAAATCCATATAACGATTGTGAAATTCCACTATTTCTTCCTTGAAAATATTCTACATTTACATCGGGTAACCAATTCTGATTTTGGAGCTTTTCATTCGATTTATATTTTTTTGTAACCGTTTCTAAATAAGCATTATACAATTCTTTACTCGAAGTATTTTGTAAAATATTTATTGGCTTAATTTCATTTGTTTTTATACTGATCTTTTCATCCGATTGTACTAAAGCTTGTAATAATTCTATTTGAGCTTTTTTCTCTTTATCTAGTTGCGAAAGCTTTGTTCTAATTTGTCTAAATTTTGCTTCTGCGGTTATTTTTTCCAAGTAATTGGTTTCACCTAGTTCAAATCTTCGGTCGCTTGCTTTAGAGAAATTTTGGTACAAACTATCTAAATAGCTGTACAATTTTTCTTGATGTTGTATATAAATAATTTGATGATATACTTTTGAAACTTCCAATTTGAGTTTGTTTTTTTGCAATTCGAAAGAAGCCTTTTGACTTTCTAATTCTGCTTTATACACCTTTCGTTGAGCACCATAAACCGTTGGAAAAGCAAATGATTGTTGCACTCCAAATACTTTTAAAGGTGCGTTATTTAGGGCTAAGTTATTTTGGTCATAACTGTAATACACACTTGTTTTATCAAAAGAATATGCCGTTTTTATTGTTTCATTTGCTTTCTCGATTTGCAATTGTCCGGCTTTTACTAATTTATTGTTTTGTAATGCTTTAGCCATAATTGAATCCAGTTCAGCATTATTTTCTTGAGCAAAACCAACGCTTGAAACTAAAAAGAAAAGTAAAATATAGGTTCCACTGACATGCTTTTTAAATTTTGGCTTTTTGAATTCTTTCTCATCAAAAACTTTGAATAAAATAGGCAAGACAATCATGGTTAACAGTGTAGCTGTGAACAATCCGCCAATAACTACGGTAGCTAACGGACGTTGTACCTCTGCTCCTGCCGATGATGAAATTGCCATGGGTAAAAACCCTAAAGAAGCTGCAGCAGCGGTTAATAAAACCGGACGAAGTCTATCGGTGGTTCCTTTTAAAATGAGTTCGTTTATATCTTTCATACCACTGTGTTTCAATTCTTTAAAATGTTCAATGAGTACGATTCCGTTTAGCACTGCAATTCCGAATAAGGCAATAAATCCAACGCCTGCTGAAATACTAAAAGGCAAATCTCGCATCCATAAAAATAACACACCACCTACTGCTGATAAAGGAATTGCAGAATAAACCATCAAAGCTTCTTTGATGGATCCAAAGGCAAAATGCAACAAGATAAAAATTAGAAATAAGGCAATGGGCACGGCAATTAACAATCGGGTTTTTGCACTTTGTAAGTTTTCAAATTGTCCGCCATAAGTAACGCGATAGCCTGTTGGTAAATCAATTTTAGTTTCGATAATTTGCTGAACATCATCCACAACACTTTGTAAATCGCGGTTTCTTACGTTGATTCCCACAATAATTCTTCGATTGGTATTGTCTCTTGAAATTTTAGCCGGCCCTTCTGTGTATTCGATTGAAGCTAATTCTCTTAGCGGAATTTGCTCACCATTTGGAGTGGAAACATATAAATTTCGCAAGTCTTCAATATCCGTTCTGTTGGTTTTATCTAATCGAATGACCATATCAAAACGTTTTTCACCTTCAAATACGTTACCTACAGTTTTCCCTGCGAAACCTAAAGCAATCATTTCGTTTAAATCGGCAATATTTAAGCCATAACGAGCAATTTTACTTCTGTCGTATTGCACAAACATTTGAGGCAAACCTTCCGTTTTTTCGATGATAATATCCGATGCACCTTCCACATTTTTAATGGCTTTTTCGATTTCGTGTGCTTTTTTGGCTAAAACATTTAAATCTTCACCAAAAATTTTAATGGCCACATCGGAGCGAGAACCTGAAATTAATTCGTTAAAACGCATTTCAATAGGTTGCGTAAATTCGATTTCCATGTTGGGTATTTTCTCTTCTAAAGCTGCTTTAATTTTATCGGCTAATTCATCTTTTGAATTGGCAGATACCCATTCTGATTTTGGTTTTAGTTTTACAATAATATCACTTTCTTCCATACTCATTGGATCGGTGGGCACTTCGGCAGCACCAATTCTACTGACTACTTGAGAAACTTCCGGAAAATTTTTAAGAATTATTTTTTCAATTTTGGTAGTCGTTTCAATGGTTTTAGAGAGAGAAGTTCCTGTTTTTAAAACGGGTTGAATTACAAAATCACCTTCATCTAACGTTGGAATAAATTCTCCACCCATGGTTGCAAACAATCCAACGGCTAAAAACAATAAGCCGACAGCTCCATAAAGTACTTTTTTAGTATTGCCTAAAGCCCAAGTAATTACAGGTAAATACCAAGCATTCAATTTATTAATTAACCGATTGGAAATTGATTTCGGGTTTTCTTCTTGCGGTTTTAAAATCAATGAAGCCGCAACAGGAACGTAAGTAAAACAGAATAGCATTGCACCGACTAAAGCAAAACTAAATGTCATTGCCATGGGTTTGAACATTTTTCCTTCTACACCCGATAAGGAAAGAATTGGTATAAATACGATAAGAATGATTAACTGACCAAAAATAGCCGAGTTCATCATTTTAGAAGCACTTTTATAGGTAATTTGGTCTATTTCTAACTGACGTTCATCTTTCGCTAAACCGACTAAATGTCTGGATTTATGTGCAATTTGAAAAGCAATGAATTCAACGATAATTACGGCTCCGTCGATGATAATTCCGAAATCTATCGCCCCTAAACTCATTAAATTGGCATCAATTCCAAAAATATTCATGAACGAAATCGCAAATAACAAACAGAGCGGAATGACAGAAGCCACAACCAATCCTGAACGCCAATTTCCGAGCAATAAAACGACCACAAAAATGACGATTAAACAACCTAAAATCAGGTTTTCTGCAACGGTAAACGTGGTTTTACCGACTAATTCACTTCGTTCTAAAAATCCGTTGATGTAAACGCCTTCCGGTAAAGTTTTTTCAATTTCGGTTACTCTTTCTTTTACATCTTCAATTACTTGTTTTGAGTTGCCACCTTTTAGCATCATTACTTGACCCAAAACCTTCTCGCCTTCTCCATTTCCGGTAATCGCACCAAAACGATTGGCATGACCAAATTGAACTTTGGCGATGTCTTTAATGTATATTGGTAAACCCGAATCATTTTTAACGACAATATTTTCAATATCTTGAGCGGAATTTACTTTTCCTTCACCACGAATGAAATAGCTTTGATTGGTTTTTTCAATATAGGAACCACCAGCAATACTATTATTTTTTTCTAATGCTGTAAAAATATCCGTAGTAGAAATGTTCATTGCTTTTAGACTCGCCGGATTAATAGCGATTTCATATTGTTTCAAAAAGCCACCCCAAGTATTAATTTCCACCACACCTTTAATACCGGACAATTGTCTTTTTACAACCCAATCTTGAATCGTACGCAAATCGGTAACCGAATATTGATTTTTGAATTCGGGTTTTACTTCTAACGTATATTGATAGATTTCGCCTAAACCTGTGGTAATGGGTCCCATTTCCGGTGTTCCAAAACCTTCGGGAATTTTTTCGGCAGCGGTTTTGATTTTTTCAGCAATTAATTGGCGAGGTAAATACGTTCCGATTTCATCCTCAAAAACAATGGTTACCACTGATAAACCAAATTTTGAAATCGAACGAATCTCGGTTACACCAGGTAAATTAGCCATTTCAATTTCAACAGGATAGGTAATATATTGTTCGATATCTTGCGTAGAAAGATTGCGAGATGTTGTAATTACTTGAACCTGATTATTAGTAACATCCGGCACAGCTCCAATTGAAATTTGAAAAACTGAAAACAAACCAAATCCTACAACTCCTAAAGTAAATAAGAGAATAATTAGCTTATTTTTTAAGCTAAAAGCAATGATTTTTTCTAACATTTTGATTAATTTAAGTACATTAAATGTGCTTCTTTCGTTTAAAGAAGAACACAATAGAATCACAAAAATGATTATATGAAATACGAAAATGTTAGGCTATTTTTGGTGGTAACCAAATACTATTGTGTAAGTTAGATTTTAAAGATGGATTATAAAAAAAGCTGTTTTTTATAAAGTTTTGCTCATTAATGATTTGTATTTGGAATTTTTCAAAAGAAACTAATCCGATAACAAAAGAAAAAGTTTCAATTGTTTTAAAAGGCAAATCATGATGGTCGTTTTGATGAGAATGTGAATTATTTGAGTAATGTAATTTTATGAATTCAATGAACGAAAAAGAGAAATTTGCCTCATCATTTTTATGCTCTTTATAATGTTCCATTAAGTTTGGAACCTTAATCAATTGCCCTATGGATGTGTTCGCACACATAAATACGAAAAGTAAAAAAAAGGCAATTAACTTGTTCATTTAGAAATCATTTAAATTTTCATGAAATAGAACTATACAAATTTACGCATTTAAAAAAGGAAAATGCTTAAGAACGGCTTAAGTTTAGTCTTTAAAAATCACACTAAATTTGGTTCCTTGATTTAGTTTACTATCTACTAAAATTTTTATGTTTAATAAATCACTTAGTCGTTTTACTATGGACAATCCTAATCCTGTCCCTTTGATTTCAGGATGATTAGACACATCCGAACGATAAAAAGAATTAAAGATTTTGTTTAAACTTTGTTCAGAAATGCCAACTCCATGATCTTCAATCGTAAAAATAATTTCATTTTGTTGCTTATGAAGATGCAAATTTACATCACCCCTATCGTTAGAATATTTTAATGCATTCGATATCAAGTTACTAATGATAATTGAAACCAAATAAGTATCCGATTGAATATAAAAATCTTCTGTAAAATAAGTCTTGATTTTTAACTTTTTCAATTCAGATTTTTCAGAAAAGCGAGCTAAATTATCCAAAATTAATGCATTCAAATAAATTGATTCCTGCTTAACATTTTGCTTCTGATTTTCAAATCGAGCCAATAATAACAATTGGTCAATCATTCTATTCAGGCGATCCACTTCATTTACACAAAAACGAATTTTTTCTTTGTATTCTTCTTCATTTCTTGGTTTTCGTATCAATACTTCCATGGTTCCCTTGATAACAGCCAATGGTGTTCTTAATTCATGAGAAGCATCCGAAGTGAATTGCTTTTCTCTATCAATTGCATTTTCAATTCGATTTAACAAGCTATTTATGTTTTCAGAAAGAATGTACAATTCATCTTTATTTTGAGGTAATGGAATTCGTGTTTTTAGATTGTCTCTTGTAATTTGATTAGACGTTTCTATAATGGTTTGAACCGGTTTGATACTTCTTCCGGCAAAGAATCGGGCTATTAAAAACAGTAGAAAAAGAATTAGTGGAAAAGTTATATATAAAATATTTTTCAGAATCAATACAATCTCAAAATCTTCCATTGACATGGCCACAATCAAAAAACCAACTACTTTTTTGTTATTTAAGATGGGCGTTTGAATTTGCCTAATTGGTATTGAATTCAAAGAAGAGCTGACAAACTTATCATTATTAGCTTCGTCTAACAATGTTAAATTTTTTCCTTTTAAGTTGGGTGACTTGTCAATTTCATCTCCATTGACGTCATAAAATTGAACAAAAACCGGATTTACACTAATTGAATTATGTTCCCGAGCTCTCCATTGGTCAACTTGAATTAAATAGGTATCGTTATCGTCTGTAGAAACATCGTCTAAATGTTTGGTCAATTCATCATAAATCTCTTCATTAATATGATTATTAACGCTGTACTTGACCACTTGAAAAATAAAAACAAAAACAATACAAATGAAAACTGCACTACTGATAATATAATTAAAAGCAATTCTGTTTTTAAAAGATAAATTTAGTGCTTTAATCATTGGCGATATACCCTACTCCTCTAATGGTTTTAATTAATTCTTGTTCTTTTGATAAATTGAGTTTTTTTCGAATGGCATTCATAAAAACATCAATCACGCCTGTATCGTATTCAAAATGAATGTCCCAAACATCTTCAATGATATTCGTTCTGGTGCATACATGACCTTTGTTTTTAATCAGATAGGCCAATAATTCAAACTCTCTTTGTGTCAAATTTACTTCATTTTTATCTACAAATACCTGAAAAGTATTTTTATCAAGAACAATATTGCCTAACGTTAAGACTTTATTTTCGTTTTTATTTCTGAAATGAATTTTAATACGCTCCAACAATTCTTCAAAAGAAAATGGTTTTTTAATATAATCATTGGCTCCGGCTTTTAACCCTTCTATGGTTTCTTGAATGGTATCTTTAGCGGTTAAAAAAAGAATTGGCGTTGATTTATCTTTTTTTCGGATTGCTTCACAAACTTCTAAACCGGATAATTTGGGTAACATCCAATCCAGCAGAATTAAATCGGGTTGCTCAGAAAGTGCTTTTTGTAAACCCGTTTGACCATCAATTGCAATGGAAACAGCATAATTCTCCTCTTCAAGTCCTTGCTTTAAAAAAGAAGCTATCCCGGATTCATCTTCTATAATTAATATATTCATTTCATAAAATATGTTTTCTTTACTCCACCATTACTTTTTGAGAAGAGTAAAATTTGTTATCAAAAACAAGTGTAATTATAAACGTTGCTGTCATTTTTTGAGGCAAAACAAATTGCATTGTGTTTTTTCCCGACTGAAAATCTGTTATCTCGCCTTCACTTAAAATTTTTCCATCGAGCGAGGTAATAAAATAAGATAATTCCGCTTCGTATGGTACTACAAATTCCATATCTAATTCACTCCCTTTGATTGGATTAGGAGCAATTGCAAATGATATTGGATTTTGACTGTTTTTCACAGGAATTGACATTGATGGCTCTTTAATCAATTTTACTTCGTAAACAGTTGGGTTGGCAGAAGTTGTATTGGTTTGATTTACCGAAAAAGGATTCAAAGAACTACTACTAATTCCTCCCACCAAATGTCCGATAACAAATTCATCACCAGCTATTTCGTCTAATTGGATAACCTCATTGGAATAAGCCGGCAAACTTAAATTCGGAATAAATTCTGCTCCGGCACCGTTTAATAATGGCATTTCTATGGGCAATTTATATTCGTTCAAACTTCCATCGGCACTTCGCGTTACACGGCTAATCGTTTTAACAAATGGAACTAAATTGTCTTGAACTAAAGTAGTTCCATTGTAATAATATTGGCTCATTCCACCAAAAAAAAGATTATGCATTTTGTTCGCTTCGGCTTCAAATAAACCCACTTTACCACAATGATAATGACTCAAATATTGATTGAAAGAAGTTTGTGGAATATGACCGGATGCTTTAATATCAACCGGATATAAAAAAGGTAAATCCTGGTTGATTTGAAAAACGCCGGATGAAATTGTAAATCCTAATTCACCATCCGGAAAAACTTGCGGCATTAAGTTATAATCTCTTCTATGCAAATGAATTGGGTCAGTAATTTGCTCTATCAACGAAAAACTCAATTGATTTCCTGAATTATCAATGTTGAATTTTCGAATTTGATTGGTATACGTTTGTGTAAAAGTTGGGTTTCCCATCGGGTTATAACGTCCGTCAAAACGATGTCCGCCAATTAAGTAAAAAACATCATTAATTTTGCCTAATTGCCCCCCAGTTACAGCAAATATGGAATTGCTGGTTTGTTTAAAATAGTTTGTAATTGGTGCATTATTAATTACTGCATTAATCAAATTTGGTACATCAATAGCCGTTAATTTATCAAAAGTAATGTGATCATTTGCCGATGCTGAAAAAGCATAACCTCCAATTATGTATAAAGTTGAACCATCTTGATGAAAATTCATATTGGTGGACTGTAGTTGTTCTTTAATTCCGGTTGGTAAAGAAGATAATGACACTGACCAACTCTGTTGTGTCACTTTATCAACCACATAAAGTGATGTATTATTATTAGAAGCCGGAAAAGCATTAAACGGTTGTCTGGCATGCAATCCATCTAATCGTCCACCTATAATTAGCCATTTTCCATCGGATTGACCAAAGGCAAATGAATGCAATCCGGGCAATCCGCTAATTGAGACAGGATTCAATTCTAATGAATAATTAAAGTCATTTTGAGCAAAATTAACATGTGAAATCAATAATAAGATTGATAAAATATAGGTTTTCATGATTATAATTTTACTCAAAATTACTTCAAAATAAGGGCATTTTATGTCACATATGTTACACAACTATTCCATTACAAATTTTATCCCAAACGAAACTATATCCGCCTCTAAACCATCACTTCTGGAGTAATGATTATACCTAAAATCAATATTCTTTATACCAAATTTCCAAATTTTAGCAGCTGTAAAAATATCCGTGTAATTTACACCAAATCCATATTGATGTGCATCAAATGTTGATAAATCATAATCAGATGTATAAAATTCTTCCGTGGAAAGATGCTGTTCGTGCGGAGCAAAATACTTGGATTCTGATTGCGTGTAAAAACGATACATCGGAAAAATGGTAAAACGATCTGTTATTTTATAAGGCAATTCAATGCTTGCCGTGTGTGAGCTAATGCCCCAATTATCAGTATAGAAACGATAATAGGTTCTGAAAACAAATTTTTCATTGATGTAATAATTCAAACGAGCACCAATTGGCAGCTTGAATCGACTATCCGGTAAGCGTTCAATATCATCCGCTAATTGAAATTCATTGATAAACGAATCATTCACGTCAGCAAAATAAACCCTTTGATACGGTGTAGAAAGTAACCCTTGTTGTTGTAATACATCTACAAAAACTGAAAGTTGTGCACGCTTATTCAATACTTGCGAAAAACTGAAAGAAAGAGCAAATGAATTTCTATTTATTTCTTGGTGAAACACAAAATTGGATGGGCTATAATTCGTATTTCCTATGATTGTAAAATCGTTGAAAATTCCGCCATTTAAATTATTACCATTATCCGCAAAGTCTTGTAATTCCTTGGGATAAATAGGTTTCCAAGTATCTAAATACACATTTGCGGCAATGCCAACTTCGGTATTTTTATCGTTGAATAATTTAGTTAAACCACCGCCAAAACCAATAGAAGAATAATCATATTCCACAGAACCGGATACATGTGCATTCCAAATCGTATTTCGATCATCCGAACTATGGCTGTAATTGACCACTAAAGTTGTTAAAACATCCTGAGCAGATGCACCCGAACTCGCTTGCCACGGACTGGGCGTTGCACTATCAAATGGATTAATGTTTCCTGATGAAGCCGATGAATAAGCCGAAATACCCATATCAACGGTCAACACATCGTCATCATTTATTGGAACTGCCACCACAATGGTTGGCGTAATATCGGTTAATTCTTCCATCCCTTTTCCTCCTGAAACAGCTGAATGAATTCCGTCTTGTTTATAATAGCTCATCAGGAAATCTACTTCGATGGATTCCAAAACTCTTTTTTTGTAAACAACCTGAGTTGAATCATTCACTTGAGAAAACCCCAATGATGTGATTAAAAACAAAATGAATGAATAACAATTTTTCATAAAATTTAGAGTGATATTTTTTGAACACAGATTTGAGAAATGGAAATAATGGAAATAAACTTCATGAAGAAAAAACTTCATCAATCTCATTTAACCTCTTAAACTTTTAAACTCTTAAACCTTAAACTAATTACACCCACAACCACCACCGGTTTTACCACCATTGGCTCCTGCTGCAGCTTCTCGATAAACTTGAAAATTGGTTTCAAAACGTTCTGAGGAACGTGCGGCTAATTTCATATCGGGGTCATTTATTTTTTCTTTTTCGTATTCTTTTACTGAATTGCAGGATTGTAATGCGATTAGAACTAGGGCAAGAATTGCAGTTTTTTTCATATATTTTTTCTTTAGACCTCACCCCCAACCCCTCTCCAAAGGAGAGAGGAGCGAGCGAAGAAATTGTTTATTCGTATTTTTTTAAATCAATATTTTTAGAAGTGTGCACCACACCTTTATCATCCACAATAATGCATTCAATTCCTTTAATTTGGTTCACTAAATCGAGTCCGACCTCAATGCCGAGAACGAAAATTCCGGTCGCTAGTGCATCGGCGAGTTCTGTGGTTTTGGCAAAAACCGATACACTAACTATTCCGGTAGCAGGATAACCTGTTCTTGGATCGATAATGTGTGAATAACGCTTTCCGTTAAATGTTACAAACTTTTCATAACTGCCCGAAGTTTCTACCGCACTGTCTTCTAAAGGAAATGTAGCAAACACTTTATTTTTATTCATCGGATTCACAATGGCTACCGTCCATGGTTTTCCATCAGGTTGTTTTCCCCAAGCGAAGATATCACCCGAAACATTCACAATCCCTGATTTGCATCCACTTTCAATCAATAACGCTTTGACTTTATCGGCAATATAACCTTGTCCGATGCCGCCCAAACCGAGTTTCATTCCTTTATTTTTTAAGAAAATAGTCGATTCTTTTTCGTTTAAAATGATGTTTTGATAACCAACTTTTGCAACGGAATTTTTAATGGCTTCTTTGGTAGGCATTTCTTTCATGCTTCCGTCGAACTTCCAAATTTTATCCATCGAAGCATACGAAATATCAAAAGCTCCATTCGTCAATTTTGAAATTTTAATGGCTCTTTCAATCAATTCAAAAACTTCTTGATCAACTTTTACAGGAACTACTCCTGCATTTTGATTGACTTTTGAAATTTGTGTAGTTGGAATCCAATCGGAAATTAAATGTTCAATGCGTTTAACTTCCTCTATTGCTTGATTAATATATTGATTTGCTTGAATGGTATCGGTTGCCACAACCGTCATTTCAAACGGACTTCCAAGCATAAAAGTTTTTTTACTATGCACAATTTGAGCCGATGAACTCGACACAATCAACACTAGTAAATATTGAATTAATCTTATCATTTTTTTACAAAACTATGAAGCAATTGAATGTATTCTTCTGCAGAAACGTTTTTAAAACCTGTCATTCCTAACACTTTTCCGTTGGAATCTAACAATACAACCAATGGAAAACTTCCTCCTTTATTATACTTTTCGGCTAACTTTTTATTTTGTTCAGTTAGTTCTGGAGCCAATTGATTGGCCTTTTTCTTTGGAAAATCGGCTTTGTAAGTTACCCAGTTTTTTTCAGCTTCGGCTTTAAATACGTCTGACATCCAAATGTTTTTTTCCAATTTCATGCAAGGTGCACACCAATCGGAACCGGAAAAAACCAAAACAATATTTTTGTTTTCTTTGGAAGCAATCATTTTGGCTTCCTCAAAATTAGTTTGCCAATTTTGGGCATAAAAAACACTAATGGTAAAAAAAAATAGAATAGAAATATAACTTTTCATTTGCTTTATTTTGATGTAAAATTAACGCAAATGAAGTCACATTATTCTTGTGAAGAATTCAATTAAGTAAATCTTAAGTTAAAGTAAGCCGTTATACTTTCTGATAAACCATTCCGAAGCAAGAGCCAAAGCAATAATGATAAGCAACCAAACCCAATCAATTATCGGTGTCTTTTTTACAATTTCCTTCTGAATAGGTTTGTAGTTTTCATTAGTTAAAAGCGATTGAATTAATTCATCCACTTGATTAGCCAAATAGGCTTTTCCATTCGTGAAATTGGCTAACTGATTTAATTTAGCATAATCCGGATTCACAAATTGTTTTTCGATATCAAAATCTAAGACTTCAAAAAAGCCGGAATAGGAGGTTTTTGAATTGTTTTCGGTTACGGTAAACGAATAATTTCCTGCAGAAAGTCCGTCTAAATTTACTTTATACGAATTGGTCGTTTTCAATAAATCATACGATTTGGTTTGATTAGTTGCTTTGTTTTTTACCGTGATGGATAAACGAGCATTGTCATCAAACTCATAATTTTTATTGAAATACTGTGCATTAATTTCAATAGCATCGCCTGAATTGTAGAAATTTTCGTGCGTAACGACCAATGATTTTCGAGCATTATTAGATGATAAAAACTGAATGGTTTTATCAATAAAAACATCAAATTTTTCAAAGCTTTGTTGGTCGATGTGGCTTTGCAAACGCCATTTCCAGATGTTTTCACCTAATAAAAAAGCCGTACGTTTTCCTTGATTTTCGGTGTATGCCAATAAAGGTGAATCAAGTTCAACGTTACGAATTCTGGCACCGATTAATTTATCATAATTCGATTTTGACGTTATTGTACCGAACGGATTTTGTAGTGGCGGCAAATTCTCAAATCCAATATTATCAATAGCAAAAAGGTTGAATTGTGAAGAAAAAGTAGCCAAATAATCTTCTTGTTGGCCACTCATTTTAAAATCAAAAGTAGTTTGCTGTTGATTTAAAAAATTGAAATCGGTGTTCAATCCCGTAATCATCCAAGTATTCAGATTAGCCAGATTATTTTTTTCGAAAACCGATTTAAATTCAGTAGTTGGCTGATACAAAATCAACACATTAAAATCTTGTAACAAATTGATTTGATTCGGTTTAACAATAGTTACTTTACGTTGTTGATTCGATTCAATCGCACGTTTCAACGCACCGATATCGGGGTGATTCATAGCAGAAACAATAGCAACTTCTGTCTTTTGATCGATGATTTCAACCGCAAAATTCTTGGTGTTGTTGTAGCTGTTTTTTTCCTGTTCGGAAGAAGAAATCGTTGCTTTAAAAACTTGAACTCCCACTTTTTCAGCGGGTAATAAAACAGTGATTACTTTTGATTTTTGACTGTATGAAAAGCTCACATTTTGTTTGCTCAAAACTGAATTTCCTTGTGAAATGGAAAAAGTAGCATTCACATTTTTATTTCCGGAATAGTTGACAAAAACTTCCACCGGAAATTTATTTTTCAAAAACGCATATTTGTTGACATTCAGCTGACTTATTTTTATGTCCAAAACTGCTGTCGTATCACCCAAAACAATAGGGTAAACTGCTTTGTTTTCGTCAAAAGAATAAATATAATCGCTTCCTTGCGTTTGGTTACCGTCTGTTAGTATTACCGTGGGATGATTGACGCTTTTGTGAATACTTTTTAACCCCTTTCCTACTCCATCAATTCGTGTTTGTGTTCCTTTAAAATCGTATGATTCAGAAGATTCTAATTCATTTGAAAATTGATAAGATTGCACATCAAATTTATCTTTTAAATCGGCATTGGATGTCAGTTTTTTATAGACTTCTGTGGCGGATTCATTCGCCTTCAATTCGATGACTGATGATGAATTATCGACAACAATCGGCAACGGAATTTTGATGGTTTCAAATGATTTTCGGGTGAGAATTGGGTTGATTAATAAAACTAACAATCCGAAAACGGCGATGAAACGCAAAAAAGCCAAGAACCAATTGACTTTTGATTTGGATTTGGCTTTGTAGAAATACTGAAAAAATGATACACCTCCGGCCAGTATTACTGAAAGTAAAAGCAAAAGGACGGTGGTTGTGGTCATTTTTAGTAATTAGTGATTAGTAATTGGTGATTAGCGAATAACGATAAATCTCCTTTTTAAAAATAAATTTTCTTTTTAACACTTTTTAGCCCCGATTGCAATGGAAAGCCTTGTGCAGCTTAGGCTGATTTTTTCTTGCTGAACCAAAGCGACCAACGGAAGCTCATGGGGCAGCTTAGAAAAAACAGACTGAGCAAACAAGCTTGGAATGGAAAGCGGGATTAGCTTCTTATCAGTTTTCTGTTGTCGGTTGTCTGTTGTCTAGCCTGCTTTGCAGGAGATTTCTATTTCGACTTCGTCATCTTGCGAATTGACAAGCGAGGTGTGAAAACTGTTACTGAAAACTGTGACTGCGACTGAAAACTGACTATGTCAACATTCCCCCATCTACATTCATCACTTGTCCGGTTACATAAGCACTCAAGTCGGAAGCTAGGAAAAGACAAGCATTGGCGACATCTTCCGGTGTTCCTCCACGTTTTAATGGAATGGAATCTCTCCAGCCTTGTACCACTTCTTCGTTTAATTTTCCGGTCATTTCGGTTTCGATGAATCCCGGTGCGATGGCGTTGCAACGGATGTTTCGCGAACCTAATTCTAACGCAATTGATTTGGTAAAACCAATCATACCGGCTTTTGACGCAGCATAGTTGGCTTGTCCGGCATTTCCTTTAACCCCAACAACTGAACTCATATTAACGATAGAACCTTTACGGTTTTTCAACATTACTTTTTGCACCGCTTTGGTCATGTTGAAAACCGATTTTAGGTTGATTTCGATTACTTTGTCGAAATCTTCTTCAGACATTCTCATTAAAAGGTTGTCTTTCGTGATTCCGGCGTTGTTGATTAAAATATCGATGGTGCCGAATTCTGCCAACACATCATCGGCTAATTTTTGAGCTTCATTAAAATCGGCAGCGTTTGATTTGTATCCTTTGGCTTTGATTCCTAATGCATTTAATTCATTTTCTAAAACCAAAGCAGATTCGGCAGACGAACTGTATGTAAATGCAACATTTGCTCCGTGTTGAGCAAAAACTTTCGCGATTCCACTACCAATTCCGCGACTGGCTCCGGTGATGATGGCTACTTTTCCTTCTAATAATTTCATTGTTTAAGTCGTTTGTTTAATGATAAAGCAAAGATAAGAAAAACCTTTTCAGTTTTCGCTTTAAAATAAAAAAAGCCCTACCGAAGTAGAGCTTTTAAAATTTATTCGGATAAATTTTATCCTAAAACCTCTTTCACTTTCTTACCAATCTCAGCCGGAGAATCTACTACATGAATACCATTTTCTCTCATGATTCTTTTCTTTGCTTCGGCTGTGTCATCTGCTCCACCAACGATAGCACCGGCGTGACCCATTGTTCTTCCTTTTGGAGCGGTTTCACCGGCAATAAATCCAACAACCGGTTTGCGGTTACCGTCGGCTTTAATCCATTTGGCTGCATCCGCTTCCAACTGACCTCCGATTTCACCAATCATCACGATGCAATGTGTTTCAGGGTCATTCATCAATAACTCTACAGCTTCTTTGGTTGTGGTTCCAATGATTGGGTCACCACCAATTCCGATAGCCGTTGTAATACCTAAACCTTGTTTTACCACTTGGTCTGCTGCTTCATAGGTTAACGTTCCTGATTTTGAAACGATACCCACATTCCCTTTTTTGAAAACGAAGCCCGGCATAATACCTACTTTCGCTTCTTCCGGAGTAATTACACCCGGACAGTTAGGTCCAACAAGGCGACAATTTTTACCTTTAATGTAATCATAGGCTTTAATCATATCTGCCACAGGAATACCTTCGGTAATGGTAATAATTACTTTAATTCCGGCATCCGCAGCTTCCATAATGGCATCTGCAGCAAAAGCGGGTGGTACAAAAATAATGGTAGTATCTGCACCGGCTTGTTCAACAGCATCTTTCACAGTGTTAAAAACCGGACGATCTAAATGCGTTGTTCCTCCTTTACCCGGAGTTACACCACCTACTACATTTGTACCATATTCAATCATTTGAGAAGCGTGAAAAGTTCCTTCGCTTCCGGTAAATCCTTGAACAATTATTTTTGAATTTTTATTGACTAAAACGCTCATGATTGTGTTTGTTTGTGTTTATTTTTCGTGTTACAAAAGTAATTCTTTCAAATTCTTTTTTTACGTTTTTTTTTATTTTTTTTGTAAAATTACTATTCAGATTATTTGTTTAAGGCAATTGACTCATTTGATACCCACGGTACAATTTTCCGTCTTGTATTTCCCATATTGCAAAAAAATAAGCCAAGCGATTAATTTGATTTGGATTTTCTATCGTTGTGCCAAAATGAGTGTAATGTACTGAAACCAAATTGTCTTCGGCTACTATTTGATGAATTTGAACTACAAATGTTTCATACCCAATTTTTAAATCATTCGCCATTTGTAATAATCCTTGACGATCTTTTTTAAAGAAACCTTTACTGCTATTCCATTCTAATACAACTTCAGGATGCAAAAAAGTCTCCAATGTTTTGCTGTTATACAAAGCATCCGATTGGTAAAATGATTGAACTAATTCTTTTGGACTCATTTTATTTTAATTTTTCAATTATCTCCGGAATTCGTTTAATATTGGCCAATTGTTTCATTCGTTCACGAGATTCTTCCGCAGGAGTTCCAAAATAGGTTTTTCCTCCTTCAATGGATTTTGACACTCCGGTTTGACCGAGCACTATTGCTTTAGAACCAATCGTGATTCCGCTTGTTGTTCCCACCTGTCCCCATAACGTTACTTCATCTTCAATTACTACACAACCCGCAATTCCGGTTTGAGCAGCAATTAAACATTTTTTTCCAATAACGGTATCATGTCCCACATGTACTTGATTATCAATTTTTGTGCCTGCACCAATGGTTGTGTCGCCCGTTACTCCTTTATCGATTGTACACAACGCTCCAATACCAACATAATCTTCTATCACTACTCTACCACCGGAAAGCAATTGATCGAATCCTTCGGGTCTTTTTTTGTAATAAAAAGCATCAGCACCTAAAATAGTTCCGGCTTGAATAATTACGTTATCGCCAATCACACAATGGTCATAAATCGAAACATTAGCATGTATCAGACAGTTTTTACCGATTTTTACATGATTTCCAATAAAACAATTCGGTTGAATTACAGTTCCTTCGCCAATTTGAGCCGAAGAAGAAATAGAACCATTCGAATAAACAAACGGTCTAAAATGATTCGTCAATTTATTAAAATCACGAAATGGGTCATCTGAAATCAACAAAGCTTTTCCTTCCGGACAATCTACTTGTTTATTAATCAAAACAATGGTAGCTGCGGATTGTAGAGCTTTATCGTAATACTTCGGATGGTCAACAAATACAATATCACCGGGTTCTACCACATGAATTTCATTCATTCCCATAACCGGAAAATTATCCTCTCCCACAAATTCACTACCGATAATTTCAGCTATTTCTTTGAGCGAATACGTTTTTGGAAATTTCATAAAACTTGAAATTTGTTATTAAATTGATATTGCTTTTGTAATTGATATTGATTATTCTTTCACACGCTCCATATAAGCTCCGGTAGCTGTGTCAATTTTAATTTTATCACCTTCATTAATAAACAATGGAACGTTTACATTGGCTCCTGTTTCTACTTTAGCCGGTTTAGTAGCGTTAGTAGCCGTGTTTCCTTTAACACCAGGTTCTGTATAGGTCACTTCTAAAATAATAGAAGCCGGCATATCAACAGATAAAGGCATATCGTTTTCGGTATTGATTTGCACCATAACATTTGTTCCTTCTTTCAATAAATCAGGAGCATCAAGCACATCTCTATTTAGAGTAATTTGCTCAAAACTTTCTGTGTTCATGAAGTAAAACTCATTTCCTTCTGCATATAAGAATTGAAATGTATGCGTTTCTACTCGAACAACATCAATTTTATGTCCGGCAGAAAAGGTATTATCCAATACTTTTCCGTTGGTTAAACTTTTTAATTTTGTACGCACAAACGCAGGTCCTTTGCCTGGTTTCACGTGAAGAAATTCGATAATTTTATAAATATCGTGGTTGTGTTTAATACATAGTCCGTTTCTGATATCTGCAGTACTTGCCATTCTTTGTTATTTAAATTTTAATTTTGGTTTTTATTTTTTGATTCAAATTTGATTTTCAACTTATACTTTAATAAACTCCGGTATATCCTTTCATCACACCACGTGATGAGTTTCTGATAAATTGAAGAATTTCATCTCTTTCCGGTGAAGCAGCCATTTCGGCTTCAATGATACTCACCGCTTGTGAAGTGTTGTAGTTTTTTTGGTATAATATGCGGTATATCTCTTGAATTTCTCTGATCTTTTCAGAAGTAAATCCTCTTCTTCTCAATCCAACAGAGTTAATTCCCACATACGAAAGCGGTTCTTTTGCAGCTTTTGTAAAAGGCGGAACATCTTTTCTAACCAACGAGCCTCCGGAAATCATAGCGTGATCACCGATATTAATAAATTGATGCACAGCAGCTAATCCACCAATGATAGCAAAATTACCAACTGTAACATGTCCGGCCAACGCCACTCCATTTACAATAATTGCATTATCTCCTATATGACAATCATGAGCCACGTGTGCGGTTGCCATAATCAAACAATTTTTACCTATGGTTGTTTGTCCGGATGCGATTGTACCTCTATTGATGGTCACACATTCTCTGATGGTTGTATTATCTCCAATAATGGCTAATGACTCTTCTCCACCAAATTTTAAATCTTGTGGAACAGCAGAAATAACTGCTCCAGGGAAGATGTTACAATTTTTGCCGATTCTCGCACCTTCCATAATGGTAACGTTGGAGCCAATCCATGTTCCTTCACCAATGACTACATTATTATGGATAGTGGTAAACGGGTCAATTACCACATTTCTGGCAATTTTTGCTCCGGGATGTACGTATGCTAACGGTTGATTCATACTTATCGTTTTTAGTTCTTTTTGGCAATTTGTGCCATTAATTCTGCTTCTGCGACCAATTTACCATTGGCATACGCATTGGCTTGCATGTGACAAATTCCTCTTCTGATAGGAGAAATTAAATCACATTTAAATATCAATGTATCACCCGGCAATACTTTGTGTTTGAATTTTACATTATCAATTTTCATGAAATAAGTGAGGTAGTTTTCTGGATCAGGAACAGTGCTTAATACTAAAATTCCTCCTGTTTGAGCCATCGCTTCGATGATTAAAACACCCGGCATTACCGGTGCATCCGGGAAATGTCCTACAAAGAACGGTTCGTTCATGGTTACATTTTTTAAACCAACCACATGATGTTCTGTTAGTTCAAAAATTTTATCTACTAATAAAAATGGCGGTCTGTGTGGTAACATAGCCATAATTTTGTGAATATCCATCAACGGCTCTTGATGTAAATCATAGGTAGGAACTTGATTTCGTTGCTCAATTTTAATGATTTTTGCCATTTTTTTTGCAAATTGAGTGTTCACAAAATGACCGGGTTTATTGGCAATTACTTTTCCTTGAATTCGAGTTCCAATCAAAGCCAAATCACCAACCACATCCAACAATTTATGACGAGCCGCCTCATTGGGATAATGCAACGTCAAGTTGTCCAAGATACCATTGGGTTTTACTGAAATAGTATCTTTTCCAAAAGCTTTACGAAGATTTTGCATTGTTTCTGTTGAAATTTCTTTATCAACGTAAACAATTGCATTATTCAAATCACCACCTTTTATTAAACCGTTATTCAACAAAGATTCTAATTCGTGTAAAAAGCTAAACGTTCTTGCATCAGCAATTTCAGTTTTAAATTCATGAATGGTTTTTAAAGTGGCATTTTGTGTACCTAATACTTTCGTACCAAAATCAACCATAGTGGTAACTTGATATGTTTCACAAGGCATAACTAAAATCTCACTACCGGTGGCTTCGTCTGTGTATGAAATAACCTCTTTCACCACATACACTTTTCGTTCTGCTTCTTGTTCAACGATTTCTGCTTTCTCTAAAGCTTCTACAAAAAATTTCGAAGAACCGTCCATAATTGGCGGTTCAGAAGCATTTAATTCAATAATAAGATTATCCAAATCACATCCTACACAAGCTGCTAATACGTGTTCAGAGGTTTGAATTTTTACAGCGTTTTTTTCAAGATTTGTACCGCGTTGTGTATTCACTACATATTGAGCATCAGCCTCAATTATAGGATGACCTTCTAAATCTACGCGTACAAAAGTAAAACCATTGTTAACCGGTGCCGGTTTAAAAGTCATTGTTACTTCCTGACCGGTATGCAAACCCACTCCGGTAAGGGATATTTCATTTTTAATGGTTTTTTGCTTTACCAATTGTGACATTATTCTTTAGTTATTGATTTTTTAATTTCATTGATATCATTTACAATTTTTGGTAGGTTTTTAAAATGAACATACGACTTATTGTAATCTCCATAGTTGAAAGATGGTGATCCTTGAACCGTTTCGCCATCTTTTAAATTTTTACCAATACCGGATTGAGCTTGGATGCGAACACCATCACCTAGTGTCAAATGACCGGCAATTCCCACTTGTCCGCCAATGATACAATTCTTTCCGATTTTAGTTGAACCGGCAATTCCGGTTTGTGCGGCTATAACGGTATTTTCACCAATTTCAACATTGTGTGCAACTTGAATTTGGTTATCTAATTTCACTCCTCTTCGAATGATGGTCGAACCTAATGTGGCTCTATCTATTGTTGAACACGCTCCTATTTCCACATTATCTTCAATGATAACATTGCCAATTTGTGGAACTTTGTTGTACGTGCCATCTTCATTTGGAGCAAATCCAAAACCATCGGAACCTATTATTGTTCCTGAATGTATGGTACAATTTTTTCCAATCTCAGTTTCAGAATAGACTCTTGCTCCCGCAAAAAAGACACAATTATCACCAATCACCACATTATCACCGATAAAACTATTGGGATAAATCTTCACATTATCGCCAATTTTTACATTTTTACCAATGTAACAAAAACTACCTAAATACAAACCTTCTCCATATGAAAACCCTTCTGATACAACAGAGGGTTGCTCAATTCCGGATTTCATCAATTTAACTTGATTGTAATATTCCAATAATTTTGAAAAAGATTTATAGGCATCATCCACTTTAATCAGCGTTGCCGATACTTCAAATTCCGGCTCAAAAGATTTATTTACAATAGCAACTGAGGCCTTTGTGCTGTAAATAAAATTGAGGTATTTTGGATTTGCTAAAAAAGTAAGAGAACCTTCAGAACCTTCTTCAATTTTAGACAATTTAAAGACTTCAATATTTGGATTTCCAACTACTTCGCCTTCTAATATGGATGCTATTTGTATTGCAGTAAATTTCATTCCGACAAAAATATAAAAAAGTACCTAAAATTTGTTAAATTCTTTTAGTACTTTTGGATAACAAATATAATATTTCGTAACAGGTTTTGAGAACGCTCTCGAATTTAATTGATCCGAAGACAAAACAACTTCTTCAACTGTTCGGTCTTTCTTTACAATTTTAATAGGTTGAGCTTCTTTATTATAACCCAACGTTTTTACTTTTCCTTTAAACACAAAGTAATCTGATTCTGAATTATTTACAGGGTAAATTTCAACTAGTTTATCTTTAAGATAATCAAGTTTTTCCTTACTGAATTTTTCTTTGTCCAACGAAATTTTCAACAAGTCACGATGAATAATCATTTTACTTAAAGAATTTAAGATAAAATCATCATGAAACTGCCAACTTTTCAAAGCACTCATAATGTCAAAATCATCTAATTGCGAAAATTTTATCACCACATCATCATTGAAATCTTCTAATTCAATTTTGTGACTTAAAAAAAAGTGTAATGATTTTGAAGCTTCTAATTCAATTCCTTTTTGCGTTAATTCTTTGGCTCTTTTTAATACTTTGGTCAAGATTAATTCTGCTACCAAACTCGTTTTGTGCAAATAGGCTTGCCAATACATTAATCGTCTGGCCATTAAAAATTTTTCAACGGAATAAATTGCTTTTTCTTCAACCACTAATTCATCTTTTTCAACTTGTAGCATTTGAATTAATCGGTCCGAATTAATGTTTCCTTCTGCCACACCGGAATAAAAACTATCTCTTTTCAAATAATCCAATCGATCCATATCGAGCTGACTGGAAATCAATTGCAACATGAATTTTCGATGGTATTCTCCTTTAAAAATCTGAATAGCCAACGTTAATTTCCCTTCAAAAAAATCATTTAAACGGTTCATCATCAACAATGAAATCTCTTCATGATGTACATTTTCAACAATACTTTGCTCTAAAGCATGGGAAAAGGGACCGTGTCCCACATCATGTAACAAAATGGCAACATACAAAGCTGTTTCTTCTTCTTTACTGATGGTAACTCCTTTGTATCGCAAAACTTCTACAGCTTTTTGCATTAGATGCATCGCTCCTAACGCATGATGAAAACGAGTATGATGAGCACCGGGGTACACCAAATAAGATAATCCCATTTGTGAAATTCTTCGTAAACGTTGAAAATAAGGATGCTGAATTAAATCAAAAACCAATTCGTCGGGAATGGTAATAAAACCATATATAGGGTCGTTGAAAATTTTTAATTTATTGGTGTAACTCACAACTTTTTAATTGGGAAGCAAATATACTGATTTTTAAAATGGAAATAATCACTGATTTTTTACAATAACTTTAGTACTTCTTACGTTCGATAATTGTTAAATTGCACCAAATTCAGATTGCAAAATAATCTTAAACATTACCTACGAAATATAGTAAAAACATCACACATGACAAAAATAAAAATCCTTTGGGTAGACGATGAAATTGATTTGTTAAAACCACATATTCTCTTTTTAGAAAACAAAAATTATGATGTAACGACTTGTAATAATGGTAGAGATGCCATTGAAATCTTTGAAGAAAACCAGTTTGATATCGTCTTTTTAGATGAAAACATGCCCGGTATGAGCGGTTTGGAAACCCTTTCTGAAATGAAAGAAAAAAAATCTTCCATTCCGGTTATCATGATTACAAAAAGTGAAGAGGAACATATCATGGAAGAAGCCATTGGTTCAAAAATTGCCGATTACCTCATAAAACCCGTAAATCCGAATCAGATTTTATTGGCGTTGAAAAAAAACCTCGACCATTCTCGTTTGGTAACTGAGAAAACCACACTGGATTACCAAAAAGAGTTTCGAAAAATTGCAATGGATTTAGCTATGGTTAATTCTTATGAAGATTGGGTGGAATTGTATAAAAAATTACTGTTCTGGGAAATTGAATTAGAAAATATTGAAGACCAAGGCTTAATTTCCATACTTGAATCGCAAAAAACGGAAGCCAACAGCCAATTTGGAAAATTCATTGAGAAAAACTATGAAAAATGGTTTGAAGACAAAGCAGATAAACCGGTTTTATCACATAAATTATTCAGAGAATATGTGGTACCGGAAATTGTTAAAAAAGATAAACCTATTCTTTTTGTGGTCATTGATAATTTGCGTTACGACCAATGGAAAGCGTTTGAAAACGTAGTCAACAACCATTACAAACCCGAAAAAGAAATGGCCTATTTTGCGATGCTGCCCACCGCTACTCAATATGCCAGAAATGCTATTTTTTCAGGATTAACTCCTTTAGAAATGGAAAAACAATTTCCGCAATACTGGAAAAATGATGTTGAAGAAGGCGGAAAAAACCTTTACGAAGGTGAATTTTTAGAAGCTCAATTAAAACGTTTAGGTCTAAAAATTAAGAGCGAATACTACAAAATCACCAACTTCAAAGACGGTAAAAAGTTAGTAGAGAATTTCAAAGGATTAAAAAACAACGACTTAACTACCATTGTCTATAATTTTGTAGACATGCTTTCTCATGCCAAAACCGAAATGGAAGTAGTAAAAGAACTCGCTTCCAATGACAAAGCCTACCGATCCTTAACCTTGAGTTGGTTTAAAAATTCTCCACTGCTGGAAATGATTCAACTAGGTCAACAAATGGGTTTTAAACTCATTATTACAACCGACCATGGCACCATCAACGTAAAAAATCCATCCAAAGTAATTGGTGATAAGAACACCAGTCTCAACCTTCGTTATAAAACCGGTCGTAGTTTAACCTTCGAAGACAAAGATGTGTATGCCGTTAAAGACCCCAAAAAAATCGGTTTGCCCGCTATCAACATGAGCAGCTCGTTTATCTTTGCAAAAAATGATTTGTTTTTGGCTTATGTAAACAATTACAACCATTACGTGAGCTACTATCGAAATTCATATCAACACGGAGGAATTTCATTGGAAGAAATGATTGTGCCGTTTTTGGTGTTTAATCCGAGGTAGTTGGGAGTTGCAGTCGCAGTTGACAGTCGCAGTTGGGAGTTTACAGTTGGGAGTTGAACAATGCTAATTTAGAAAATTTGAATCTGCTTTAATCTCGCTACTGCGAAGCTATCAAAATCTATTCGATCCGTCCAGATAACTATCGGGGCTTTGTGGTATTATCACCGCTCTAAAAAAAAAGAGGAAAACTGAAACCGATAAAATTCACTAAGTTTGCTATTTGAATAAAATTGTATGTCCACTAAACGTGAAAAACAAAAATGCAGTACCAATTTCAGCTCCACGAAATAGACAAAATCGCTCAAGAAGTACTCCACCAACATCCGGAAAAAGTTATCCTTTTTAACGGACAAATGGGTGCCGGAAAAACCACTTTTATCAAAGCGTTATCCAAAGCACTTGGTGTGCAAAACGCCACCTCCAGCCCTACTTTTTCGTTGGTAAATGAATACGAAATCCCAAATGGTTTGGTCTATCATTTTGATGTATATCGCCTCAAAAATGAAACAGAAGCACTTGATTTCGGTATAGATGATTATCTTTATTCCGGACATTGGTGTTTTATTGAGTGGGCGGAAAAAATTCCAAACCTCATTCCTGAAAAACATAGTGTGATTACGATTGAAATTTTAGAAAATGGAAATAGAATATTAACTTTAATGTAATTATTTTCAACCTCCTTAATGAATCTTAATGCCTTAATGGTTAAAAAAAATCTCAAAAAATAAATGTTTAAACTATTCCACTTTCTATTTCCAAAATAATTCCTAACTTAGACACTAATTTTTTTAGCATCGTTTATGCCGCTTACTCCTTTTTCAAAACAACAATTGCTTCCTCAGGAGGAAAAATTGGAAGTCGCACGACACAAAAGCGAATTGTTCATCGGAATTCCAAAAGAAACGTCCTATCAGGAACGCAGAATTTGTTTGACACCCGATGCCGTCAATTCTTTAGTGTCGCACGGACATCGCGTATTGATGGAGTCAGGAGCCGGAGAAAGTGCGAGTTATTCCGACAAAGAATACAGTGATGCTGGGGCAGAAATTACCCAAGATCCGAAAAAAGTTTTCGGTTGCCCCATGATTTTGAAAGTAGAACCGCCTACTTCTGCAGAAATTGAAATCATCAATCCCAATACAATTATCATTTCAGCGATTCAACTGAAAACGAGAAAAAAAGAATATTTTGAAAAATTAGCCAAGAAAAAAATTACTGCCTTTGCTTTTGAATTCATCAAAGACGATGATGGCTCCTACCCTGCCGTAAAATCACTCAGTGAAATTGCCGGTACGGCTTCCATCTTAATCGCTGCCGAATTGATGATTAACAACCAATTTGGAAAAGGCTTACTTTTTGGCAACATCACCGGCGTTGCTCCTACTGATGTCGTTATTATTGGTGCCGGAACCGTTGGCGAATTTGCCGCAAAAACCGCACTTGGTTTGGGAGCTAATGTCAAAGTATTTGACAACTCCATTACTAAATTGCGTCGTTTACAAAACAATTTAAAACATCCGATTTTTACTTCTACCATTCAACCGAAAGGTTTGCTAAAAGCGTTACGCCGTTGTGATGTAGCGATTGGTGCCATGCGAGGACAAAACCGCACGCCTGTGGTGGTGACCGAAACCATGGTAGAACACATGAAAAAAGGAGCCGTAATTGTCGATGTGAGCATTGATACCGGCGGTTGTTTTGAAACCTCTGAAATCACTACGCACGAAAAACCTACGTTTATCAAAAACAACGTGATACATTATTGTGTGCCAAATATTCCGTCGCGGTATTCCAAAACGGCTTCGCTTTCCATCAGTAATATTTTGACCCCTTATTTGATTCAGATTGCGGAAGACGGCGGTGTGGAAAGTGCCATTCGTTGTAACCGTGGCTTGAAAAACGGACTCTACTTTTACCATGGTATTCTAACCAACAAAGCGATTGGCGATTGGTTTGATTTACCCAACAGCGACATTAATTTGATTGTATTTTAAGGAATTTGTGCGTATTTTTGTTGCTTAATTTAGTATCATGAAATTCTATCAACGGCTTGCTTTTTTTCTATTTGGTTTATTGATTGGCGTCATTTTTTTGGTGTATTTTTTGGGTGCAAAAGCCGAATCCAGAGGGGTTGCGTTTTGTTATTTGCCCAATTGCCGTGTGTTGAAAGACATTCGAACCAAGCCTTTTCACTATTCCGAAAAAGCATCGCTCGTATTGGCTGAAACATGGATTGACACCATCGATATCAAAAATACGCTGACCCACGGCGAAGTAGATTTCAGTCAAAGTAATGTAAAAGTGGGCAATGCCAAACGCTACCGCATCGAAGGAAAAACCATGAAACAAGAACCGATTGTGCTTTCAATTCTCAACTATCCTGATAAAGCGGAATTGGAATCGATTGAGAGAAAATAAGATGGCTTGTGTCAAATTATTATCTCACAAAAAAAACCACCATTCCAAATCAGCGAGGCTTTTTCATAAACAATATTTCTACCTCGAATAATTAGGAGCTTCTTTTGTAATCGTTACATTATGTGGGTGGCTTTCACCTATTCCACTGGCTGTAATTCGAACAAATTTTCCGGTAGCTTGTAAGGTTGGAATGTCTTTAGCACCGCAATACCCCATTCCGGCACGCAATCCGCCAATGAATTGTTGCATGCTTTCGTTCAACTCACCTTTGTACGGTACGCGACCCACAATGCCTTCTGGTACTAATTTCTTCACATCGTCTTCCACATCCTGAAAATAACGGTCTTTTGACCCTTCCTGCATCGCTTCCACCGAACCCATTCCACGATACGATTTGAATTTTCTTCCTTCAAAAATAATGGTTTCACCCGGAGATTCTTTGGTTCCGGCTAACAGTGAACCTAACATCACACAATCTGCACCGGCAGCAATCGCTTTAGGAATATCACCCGTATACCGAATTCCACCATCCGCAATCACGGGAACACCGCTGCCTTTTATCGCCGCAGCCACTTCCAACACCGCAGAAAACTGTGGAAATCCAACACCTGCCACCACTCGCGTCGTACAAATAGAACCCGGTCCGATACCTACTTTCACCGCATCTGCACCGTTTTCAACCAAATATTTGGCGGCTTCCGGAGTAGCAATGTTACCCACCACCACATCCAAATCCGGGAATTTCGCTTTCACTTGTTTTAAAACGGTCACAACACCTTGTGTATGTCCGTGAGCCGTATCGATAATTACCGCATCTACACCGGCATTTACCAAAGCAGTAGCACGTTCCAACGCATCTGCCGTTACACCAAGTGCCGCAGCCACTCGCAAACGACCAAATTTATCTTTGTTCGCTATTGGTTTTTGATTCAGCTTCGTAATATCTCGAAACGTAATCAAACCAATTAGCTTAAATTGGTTATCGACTACGGGTAATTTTTCAATTTTATTTTGTTGCAAAATGCCTTCTGCTTCTTGCAAAGTAGTTCCTTCGGCAGCAGTAACCAGATGTTCAGACGTCATCACTTCCAAAATCGAACGCGAATTAATTTTCTCAAAACGCAAATCACGATTGGTCACAATCCCTTTCAAAATGCCATTTTCATCCACCACGGGAATACCGCCAATACTAAACTCACGCATAGCCGATTTGGCATCGCCTACGGTTGCCGTCAAAGGTAACGTTACCGGATCAAGTATCATTCCGGCTTCAGCACGTTTCACTTTTCTGACTTTGGTGGCTTGTTGTTCAATGGTCATGTTTTTGTGCAAAACGCCAATTCCGCCTTCCTGTGCCATCGCAATGGCCATCGAACTCTCGGTCACCGTATCCATCGCAGCCGAAACTATAGGAACATTTAGCGTAATATTTCTCGAAAATTTTGATTGAATACTGACCTCGCGAGGTAAAACTTCAGAATAATTAGGAATCAGCAGAACATCATCGTAGGTTAATCCTTCACCGATGATTTTAGTGGTGTGTGCGTTCATGTTGCAATTTGTAGTTAAATTGCGTGCAAATATACGAAAAAACACGAATGATTTATTCTTCTACTCTACTAAATTTAGATGGACGGTCGTTTCGTACCAAAAAGTAGGAAACAATGCAATAATAGGTAGCCAATTGAAAAAAGACATTGATGTAATGAAACATTTCAATCGGTTCAATAAAATGGTAAAATGCATAAAAAACATCCGAAATTACAATGCTTAACGCCATAATTGAAAAATACAACGCTTGTTTTGATGCTTCCGAGAAAAAGTTGTACAAGGCAATTTCGGTCAACAACAACAGGGAAAGTCCATATATTACGAACATCCCATAACTGATTATTCCGTTGGGTTCAATCAAATCGATGATGGAATACAAAACATACACCAAAGCACCTATTCCAATAATGATTTGAAATAAAGAAATCCAAGAAAATTGCTGAGGAATTCTGTCTTTTATACCATAAAAAATTAAAATCACATAGCATATAAAAAAACAAACCAAGGCATAATAAATGGGAATGTTATCATTAATCAACAATATCATATCACCCACAAAACAAGCAACAAGTGAAATGATTAACCAATTATTCACCCTCCTGAAACGGTACTGTAAATAATAAAACAAAATGGAAGGAACCACCATCGGTTTTACATAAAATTCCAGTTCTTCCCATTTAAAAATAACGGATAACAGTACAATGATACTGGAGGCAAAATATAAAAAAATGGAAGGCTTCACGTTATTCATGCCCCAAATGTAAAAAAATTTTTCATTCGTTTATTGTTTAGTAGCTTTTCCGTCTTTCCGCTACAATTTTGTTTGTTCCGGTTTGTTTTTCTACAAAAATCGGGAGAGCTTCCGGTGGTCGCTTCCCCATTTTAAGAAAAAACTAAACCGCAACGGCACAAAGATTTTTGCTGCAATACGGGCTAGGGAATTGTGCTGTAAAAAAACATTTTTCCAATCTTAGAAAAAATATCATTCGCTAGAAATCAACCAATTTAATACTTTTGGATATATTTCCATTTTTGAATTTTTCGATAAAATTATGCGTGAATGATTGTAATCTTCAAGATTTCCGTTCGATAAGCTAAAACATTCAAAAACATTTTTTTCATTTTCGAATGCGTTTAAAAAAGTTTCGCATGCTTTTGGAGGAGAAATAAATTTATCATTTATTGAACAAATGGAATAGATTGGCATTCTTAGGGTTTTCATTTTGGGAAAATAATCAATGTCTTTTCCTTTAAAATTACTTTTTAAATTCCAATTAAACCATTGCCGCATAGTAAAATATGTTTCATTATGATTTCCAATTTTTAAAATTTTGCCCGGAACAATTCCTAATAAACTACACGAATACTTAGCCACTACAAGCTTGGTATAATTTAATTTTGAATAGCTTATACTAAATGCTTGACAAGAAAACAGCACGATTGAATCAACATATTTTTGAAAATTTGTATACTGCAACAAGAACATCGTCAAGCAAATTCCTCCACCGCTGTGGGTTATGCAACTCAATTTAGTAATTTTCAACTTATGGACTAAATAGTCAAATGAATTGTAAATATCATTTAAAGCGATGGTTTCAAAATCAAATTGAGTAGTCGATTTTGAACTATTTCCATGACTCCGCCATTCTAAAATCCAGCAATTGTATCCGTTTTCTACTAAAAAATCAGCGAGTCCAATTACTATTTTTTTATCCGAAAAAGTTCCGTGAGTCAAAAAAACATTCTTCTCGTTAGTTTGATTGGCAATTTTCCAAAGTACCACTTTTTCTTTGTCCGGAGTAATTAATTCAATTGGCTCATGTATTCGTTTCATTAGATAAAATAATTGACAAACTTTTGAAATTCTGAATTTAACTAACCATTAATCATCCCCAAAAAAATCATCTTCACTAATAATCGGAATTTTCAATTGATTGGCTTTTTCTAATTTGGCAGATTTAGCTTTTAAGAAAAAACTATCTTTAATTAATCCTTGAACCCTCAATTTTATTAAACATTTTTCAGCTCTGTTATTTATTCTTGAATTCTATTTTTCAAATCCATACGCGAATGCAAAAATCTCGTAATTTCAATTTCTTTCTCGCTTATTTTTCTGTAAAAGATTATATGTTGTCCAGATTTATAGCCAAAAATATCTAAACTTATCTCTTCATAGTTTTTTCCATAGTCTTGATTCTCAGCTAATGTTTGACAAGCTTCTAGTAGTTCATGATAATATTTGTCAGCTTGATTTTCGGACCAAACTTCAAATGTGTAATCCCAAATCTTGGTTAAATCGTCAACAGCTTTATTGGTTATAACATATTTAGCCATTTCTTTTTTTGGCTTTTAGAGATTCAAGATGTTTTTTAGGATCAAAATCTTTTGCTATTCCGCTTTCAATTCCTTCATTTATAGCTTTTTTCAGAGCACTAATTTTATTTTCTTCTTCTTCTAATAATCTTAATCCGGCTCGAATGACTTCGCTTGCATTTTTGAATCTACCTTCGGCAACTCTGTTATCAACAAAATTTTCAAAATAGTCTCCAAGTGAAACAGATGTATTACGTCCCATAATTTTATTATTTTTCGTAAAGTTACCAAAATTTGGTAACAATCAAAAAAGTTTAGTGTTTTTTGTAAATCTAAAATTATAGTTTGCTATGAAATACCATCAAATGCAAACAACATTTTTAATTTATTTACAAATTAAGAAATTGTTTCTCATCGATTTAAACCATTTTAATTTTAATTTTAATTTAAAATTCATTTATTGCTAACTCCCAATCATCCCCAAAAAATCCTCCTCACTAATAATCGGAATTTTCAATTGATTGGCTTTTTCCAATTTGGCTGGTCCCATATTCGCACCGGCAACTACATAATCGGTTTTAGCTGAAATGGAACTTCCTACTTTTCCGCCGTTGTCTTCGATGGCTTTCTTTAAATCATCACGGGAAAATTTTTCAAAAACTCCTGATACCACAAAGGTTTTTCCTTCTAAAATGGCACTCACCACGGTAGATTTCGATTCATCAATAGCCATTTGTACACCGGCTGTTTTCAATCGGTCAATCGTGTCGCAATTGTCCTGGTTTTCAAAAAACTCGATAACGCTTTGAGCAATTTTATCCCCAATCTCATCCACCAAAATCAAATCCATTAAACTGGCGGTGGCAATAGCATCAATATTTTTGTAATGTTTGGCTAATTTTTTAGCAACGGTTTCACCCACATACCGAATACCTAACGCATATAAAACCCGTTCAAACGGAACTTCTTTGGATTTTTCAATTCCGTTAATCAAATTCTCCGCACTTTTTTGAGCCATTCGCTCCAACGGAAGAATTTGTTCGATTTTTAAATCATATAAATCGGCATAATTTTTCACTAAACCATTTTGATAAAGCAATGCCACCGTTTCGCCTCCCAATCCTTCAATATCCATCGCTTTTCGGGTGATGTAATGCTGAATACGACCAATAATCTGTGGCGGACAACCATAAAAATTCGGACAATAATGATTGGCCTCGCCTTCTTTTCGTTCTAAAGTCGTTTGACATTCAGGACAATGCGTGATGTAGTGCGTAGGTTCAGTTTCATTGCCACGCTCGGCTACCGCAATAATTTTCGGAATAATTTCACCCCCTTTTTCTACAAAAACTTTATCGCCAATGCGAATGTCTAATTTTTCAATTTGGTCGGCATTGTGCAACGAAGCTCGTTTCACAATGGTTCCTGCCAATTGAACCGGTTCTAAATTCGCCACCGGGGTAATCGCACCCGTTCTACCCACTTGATAGGAAATGGAATTTAATCTGGTGGAAACTTGCTCCGATTTGAATTTATACGCCATTGCCCAACGAGGTGATTTGGCCGTATAACCCAACTCGTCTTGGTATTGCAAACTGTTGACTTTGATTACAACTCCATCGGTTTCATACGGTAAATCGTGTCGGTGAACATCCCAATAGGTGATGAATTCCAACACTTCTTGCATATTTTTAGCTAATTTGGCTTGCGTTGGTACTTTGAAACCCCAGTTTCTAGCCGTTTCCAACCCTTCAAATTGTGTTTTAAAAGGAAGATTATTTCCCACAATAAAATACAACAAACAATCCAACGGACGTTTGGCGACCTCAGCACTGTTTTGTAATTTCAAACTTCCGGAAGCGGTATTTCTCGGGTTGGAATAAGGTGTTTCACCAATTTCAATTAACTCTTGATTCATTTTTTCAAAACCGGAAAAAGGTAAAATAATTTCGCCACGAATATCAAATTTTGTCGGATAATTTCCTTTTAATTGCAATGGAATGGAACGTATGGTTTTTACATTATTTGTCACCTCATCACCTTGAAAACCATCGCCCCGCGTCACGGCTTTTTTTAATTTTCCATTTTCGTAAGTAATGCTGATTGAAGCTCCATCGTATTTTAATTCGCACGTATATTCCAAATCAACATTTCCTAATATTTTTTGAATTCGGTTTTCCCAATCCAACAAATCTTCCGTAGAATAGGAATTATCCAACGAATACATCCGATGTTCGTGTACCACCGTATTGAAATTTTTGGTGATGCTCCCACCTACGCGTTGCGTTGGCGAATTTTCATCAAAAAACTCAGGATGTTGGTTTTCCAAATCTTGCAATTCTTTCAATAACTGATCAAATTCAAAATCGGAAATGGTGGGTTTATCCATCACATAATAGTTGTGGTTGTGTTGGTTGAGTTCGTCACGAAGGGATTGAATTGTGGTTTGGATATCCATGGGCTGAGTTGCTGAGTTGCTGAGTTTTTAGTTTGTGTTGACTATTTTATCAATTTGTTGGTACAATTGGCCATCACTTAAAATTGCACCTTGTTGGATGATGTCAAAAATGGCGGCATTGCGTTCGCCTTGGTATTCTTTTCGTCCCACATGAATGTCAATGGCATCGGTAAATAAATTATTGACCATCCATTCCAAACCTTTGGAAGTCATAAAATCAACTTCGGGTTCCAAGGTTTTCAACACAATTGATTTCACTTCGGTTTCCAAACAATGGAATAGGAAAATATGATTTTTTGAAAAATGCTCTATATATTTCGTTTGTGCCAAAACGCCTTCCCAAATCAAATCCGAAAACACATCGAGTTCTTGTTCGGCTACTTCGGGTTTGTTGATTTTTATTTCATCCCATTCTTTTTTATCAATGGATTGTGTAGCTAAAAAATTAGCAAATTCTTGGTGAAGGGCTTCGAATTGTTCTTTGGTTAGTCTGGTGTATTTCATTTTTTTCTGAGTTGCTGAGTCGCTGAGATTCTGAGTTGCTGAGAAACTGAGAATCTGAGTTATTTTTAATTTTTCATAATTTTATGAGATCCCTCCTGCGTCGGGATGACAAGTTTGCGGCATCTATTGAGGTTAAATTATAACTAACTTTACATTTTTTACGATCATTTTCTTTATAACTAATCCACTGAAAACTGAGACTGAAAACTGCGACTGCGACTGAAAACTAAATCTATCCAATCACATCTAGTTTCGCAAACCTCAGCAACAACTTTTTAATCCCTCCCACTTCAAATTTGATTTCGGCTTTTTTGTCCGCTCCAACGCCTTCTAAGTTCAGGACTTCACCTTTTCCGAAACGTTCGTGCATCACAATATTTCCGGGAATTAATTTAGAATCAAACAAGTTATTTCCACTGGGTGCATTACCTGAAACCGGTTTTAATTTTCGTATCGTAGAAGTCGGTTCATCACCGTATCGTTTGGGTGGCGTTCCGTTGGTAGGTTTCGCTAATCGCAACTTTGATTTATCAATATCACCAAAAATGTCGGTGTCAATCATCGGTTTGTAACGATAACCTGTTTCAACCGGACTCACATATTCCAGGTATCGGTCGTCAATTTCTTCAATGAAACGTGAAGGTTCACTATCCATCAATTTCCCCCAACGGTAACGGGATTGTGCGTAGGTTAAATACGCTTGATGTTCCGCACGGGTCAAGGCAACATAAAACAAACGGCGTTCTTCTTCCAATTCGCTTCGGGTGTTCAAACTCATCGCACTTGGGAACAAATCTTCTTCCATTCCCACAATAAAAACCGTTGGAAATTCTAATCCTTTCGCTAGGTGAATGGTCATTAATGCTACACGGTCGTCGTCGCCGGTGTCCTTATCTAAATCGGTTGCTAAAGCTACATCTTCTAAAAATTCTGATAAGGCACCACGAGCACCGTCTATTTCTTTTTGCCCTTCGATAAAGTCTTTGATACCGTTGAGCAATTCTTCAATATTTTCAATGCGTTGAATGCCTTCGGGGGTGCCATCTTTTTTCAGTTCCTGAATCAATCCGGTTTTTTTGGTCACATGATCAGCCAAATAAAATGCGTCTTGATTTTCGTTGATGACCTGAAAACTTTTAATCATCATTACAAAATCTTCTAATTTTTGCTTGGTTCCGGAGTTGAGTTTGAGGTCAATCTTATCAATATTTTCCATCATTTCAAAGATGGAACGTTTGTAATGATTGGCCGCCACCGTTAATTTTTCAATGGTTGAGTCACCGATTCCACGTGCGGGATAATTGATGACCCGAACCAATGCTTCTTCGTCTTTTGGATTGATAATTAATCGTAAATAACTCAACACATCTTTGATTTCTTTGCGTTGGTAAAACGATAATCCGCCGTAAATTCGGTACGGAATGTCACGTTTTCGCAAGGCATCTTCCATCGCACGGGATTGAGCGTTGGTGCGATACAAAATAGCGAATTCCCCATTTTTCATTTGGTTTCGCATCTTTTCTTCAAAGATGGTGGAAGCCACAAAACGTCCTTCTTCCCCATCGGTAATGCTGCGATTGACTTTTATTTTAGGTCCGTCTTGGTTGTGTGTCCAAACCACTTTGTCGAGTTTGGTTTTGTTTTTATCGATGATGGAATTAGCTGCTTCTACAATGTTTTTGGTGGAACGGTAATTTTGTTCCAGTCGAAACGTTTGCACATCGGCATAATCTTTTTGAAAATTCAAAATGTTGTTGATGTTGGCACCCCGAAACGCATAAATACTTTGAGCATCATCACCCACCACACAAATGTTTTGAAAACGATCAGACAACGCCCGAACAATCAAATACTGAGAATGGTTGGTATCTTGGTACTCATCCACCAAAATATAACGAAAACGGTCTTGGTATTTGGCCAACACTTCCGGAAAACGGCTCAATAATTCATTGGTTTTAAGTAACAAATCATCAAAATCCATTGCTCCCGATTTGAAACAACGTTCTACATAGTTGTGATAAATTTCACCCAAACGTGGTTTTTTACTCATGGCATCTGCCTCTTGCAATTCAGGATTGTTGAAATAGGCTTTTACGGTGATTAGCGAGTTTTTATAAGAAGAAATTCGGCTAAGCACTTGCTTAGGCTTATAAATATCTTTGTCAAGTTGCATTTCTTTAATGATGGCACCAATCAATCGCACACTGTCTTGGGTATCATAAATAGTGAAATTACTCGGATAGCCTAATTTATCCGCTTCAATGCGAAGAATTTTGGCAAAAACGGAGTGAAACGTTCCCATCCAAAGGTTTTTGGCTTCGTTGTTTCCCACAATATCCGCAATACGTTTTTTCATTTCACGAGCGGCTTTGTTGGTAAAAGTGAGTGATAAAATATTGAAAGCATCTACTCCTAAACTCATTAAGTAAGCAATTCGCATCGTTAACACTCGCGTTTTTCCGGAGCCGGCACCGGCAATGACAATCATAGGGCCGTCTTTTTGGAGCACTGGAGCACGTTGAGCTTCGTTGAGTTGATTGATATATTCTTGTATCATAGTTGTTTTTAGCAAAGTCCAAAAATAAGTTTACTTCTGATTTATTACAATTAAAATTGTTACGATTTATCAACTAAAATTCTATTTTTGCAGTAAATGTTTTAAAATAACTCAAATTTGATTTAACCACATAAGTCATATAAGTTTTTAATGCTTACATGACTTATATGGTAAAATTTAAATTTCTTTCGAATGTAGCTCCGAAAAAAGACTAACTATGGAAACCAACAAAATAATTGAACTTTTAGCGTACACTTTACCGGCCCTAATTACAGGTGGTGTGGCTTTTTATTTTTTTCAAACGCACACCAAAAACGAAGAAAACAGACGTCGGTTTTTGTTGATGAAAGAAACCAAAAAAGAAGCTTTGCCTTTGCGATTGCAAGCCTATGAACGCATGGTTTTGTTTTTGGAACGTGTGAATCCTTCTAAATTATTGATTCGTGTCGCTCCGTTTTCGGACGATAAAAACGACTATGAAAATTTCTTAATCAATCAAATCGAACAAGAATTTGAGCACAATTTGACGCAACAAATTTACTTGACGGAAGACTGTTGGACCGTGATAACAACTGCCAAAAACACGATTATTCAAAATATTCGTAAAACAGCGATGAGCGATAAAATTGATTCTTCCCATAAACTTCGTGAAACAATTTTAAGCGATTTATTAGACAAACAATCTCCGAGTTTAGTGGCCATTAGTTATTTGAAATCAGAGGTGATTTCGATGATGGGTTAGTTTTCCAACAACCTTCTCAATTGTGTTTGCTCCGCCGCATTTAAACTCGGTAAAAGTTCCTGAAAGTACTTTTTGTGCCGTTCCGTTTTGAGTAATTCTCTAATTTGATTGCGGGCAAAAAGCGTAAATTGCCATTTGTGATGCGTGGTGGCATTCACCAAGTTTTTGAGAATATTTTGATCATTGGGGTTCAAAAACAACAAATTAGTTAACGCATTTTGCCGCACCCCACTTTCATAATTTGGAGTACTGTAGGCTAACAATTCATCATAAAAATTGACTTTGTTGGCGTTCTCGTAATTTTCGGTCATCAAGGCTAAGGTCAGCCAAAGTATTCGCAAATTTTTATCGTTGAATCCAGCCCAATCTTTGGATTGATTCAAATAAACAGGTTGTTTTTCGGGAAATAATTTCCATAAAGTAGCTAAAGCGATTTCTTTGGTAATATACGATTCATCCAACAAAAGTGATTCGTATTCCGATTGCAAGGATGCTGAAATTTCAACCAAAATGCGGGCTAATGCTTGACGTACTTTTATTTGTTGAGTGGCAAAAGCTTGACGCAATAAACTTTCCTTTTCCTCCATTGGAACTTCAGCCAATTGATACACGACTTCTTCTTTTAAAGGATAAAAAGCAGTGCTGTTTAAAATTGTAGAAAACAAATCTTTTTTGACTTCAAAAGGTTGTGATTGCTTTTCAACCAATTCGAGATACGATTGCATAAATGCATTTTTACGCAGTAAAACCAATGCTTGTGCGACTTCAAAACCGGATTTTTCCAACCAAATGCGTTTGAAATTTTCGGTATCAAAAGTAGAAACGGCTTTGACTGCATTTAAAAAATCATCCGTATTGACGTTTTTAAAACGGTATTTTTTCAAATACGTTGTCACTGCTTTTTGAAAGTTTTCCGGACCAATTTGTTCACGAAGAAAATGCAACGCCCATGCTCCTTTTTGGTAAAATGTGAGTGAACTCGCTTTTTCATTCAGCAACGGAATCGTATCAGATTTGGAAGCTTTTTGCAAACGCTCAGCCATTTCATACAATTCCCAGTTAAAATGGTCGTCGCCAAAAAGTTCTTTTTCGGCTAACAATGCATAATAGGTGGCAAAACCTTCTTGCAACCAATGGTGTTTTCCGGATTGTGCCGTAATAAGATTGCCAAACCATTGGTGAGCCAATTCATGAGCATTGACATTGATGTACGTTTTGTCGTTGAACCCGATGGTATCGACTACAAAATCTTGAGCAAAAATAGTCGAAGTCGTATTCTCCATTCCGGAATACAAGAAATCCCTAACGGGCACTTGACGATAAATATCCCAAGGGTACTTCACCCCTAGTTCCCGTTCAAAAAAATCGAAAATCTGATTGGTGTAGCGATATGTCGTTTCAAATTTATCGGCATCTTTTTCATCCAAATAAAATTCTAACGGTGTACCGGATTTGGTTTTGGCGGTTTGTTTTGTAAATTTTCCAATGGCCATCATCACTAAATAAGACGACATGGGTTGGTTCATTTGATAATGCCAAGTTTTACCATTGTTATTGTTATAGTTATTTTTATTGATATTGTCATTTTTTAATTTTCCATTAGAAAGAACTTCAAATGATGAATCAAATTGAATTGATAAATTGAAGATGAGTTTTTCATTCACATCATCAAAACTGGGCAACCAATGACTGGTGTATTTGCCCTGCCCTTGTGTCCATATTTGGAGATTTTTGCCTTCACCAATAAAATAAAGCGTTTGTTTAGGGAAAGCTTTATAGTTGAATGTCAGTTTGTTTTTCCCTTTTTTAAATCCTTCAAAAAGTTGCAATGCTTTACCTGAATTTTTAAAATTCACAGCTTTACCATTGATTTTTACATTGGAAAACTCCATTTTGATGGCATCTATGGCGATGGTATCAATTGACGCTAAAACCTGAAATTCATACTTCATCTCTCCGGAAATGGATTTTTCAATAGAATTAGGTGCTACGATTGCATGCACCGTTTTGAAATCCACTTTTTGGAATTGTTGAGCGAAGGAAAAGGAAAAAAGGAAAAGGAAAATATATCGCATGGTTGTTTCACAAAGTTACACAATCGTACACAAAGATAAACAAAGTTTGGAACGCTTACTAAGTGTAAATAAGACTGTCAACCGAAAATTGATTTAACGTTTTTTGCATTTCAAAGTGATGAAAAAATCTTAATGAACCTTAACTTCTTAATGGTTCAAAAAATATAATCGTTTCGATTTTTTGTTACAACTCAAAAAACTATCTTCGCTTTGTTAAAGAATTGCCATTGATTTTTGAAATTGATATTGCAATTGCCATTGAAAATGAACGATATCCTACAAACACCAATCGAATATCTCAAAGGCGTGGGTCCTAGTCGTGGCGAAATGCTGCGAAAGGAACTCAACATCCACCGCTATGGTGACTTGTTGACGTTGTTTCCCAATAGGTATATCGATCGAACGCGGTATTACAAAATCAACGAATTGCAAGCCGGCAATACCGAAGTGCAAATTGTGGGCAAAATCATTCACCTCAAAACCATCGAACAAAGTAAAGGCAGAGGTCGCTTGGTTGCCACCTTTGTAGATGAAACCGGCGAAATGGAATTGGTTTGGTTTCAAGGTCAAAAATGGATTCGTGAAAGTTTAAAACTTAACACCCCGTATGTGGCGTTTGGAAAAGTCACATCCTTTTCAGGTCAGTTTAACATGGCTCATCCCGAATTGGAATTACTTGAAGAACACAAACAAAGTCTGCGATCGGCCATGCAACCGGTTTATCCTTCCACGGAAAAACTGACGCAAAAGGGCATTTCCAATCGAACCATCAACAAAATGATGCAACAATTGTTTGTGGAAACGCAAGCTCGATTTACAGAATCATTACCGCCAAATTTAATGGAGGAATTGAAGTTGATTCCCAAAAATGCAGCGTTGTTCAACATTCATTTTCCGAAAAGTCAGGAGTTATTGTCGAAAGCCCAATTCCGATTAAAATTTGAAGAATTGTTCTTTATTCAACTCCAACTCATCACCAAAAACCTCATTCGAAAACACAAAATCAAAGGACATCCGTTTGAAAAAGTGGGTAAACATTTTAATACCTTTTATCAACATCATTTGCCGTTTGAATTGACCAATGCCCAAAAAAGAGTGATTAAAGAAATTCGAAATGACTTAGGCAGTAATGCCCAAATGAATCGTTTGTTGCAGGGTGATGTAGGTTCCGGTAAAACCATTGTAGCGTTATTGTGCATGCTCATGGCATTAGACAACGGTTTCCAAAGTTGTTTGATGGCTCCAACGGAAATTTTGGCTACGCAACATTTTAACGGTTTATCGGAATTGGCTAAAGATTTGAATATCAATATAAAATTACTTACCGGTTCAACTAAAACTTCCGAACGAAAAATCATTCATGAGGCTTTGGAAAAAGGAGAATTGCATATTTTAATCGGTACCCATGCTTTGTTGGAAGACAAAGTACAATTTCACAATTTAGGCTTGGCGATTATTGACGAACAACATCGATTTGGTGTGGAACAACGTTCTAAATTATGGAAGAAGAATGACATTCCGCCACATGTTTTGGTCATGACAGCGACTCCCATTCCTAGAACATTGGCGATGAGTATGTATGGCGATTTGGATATTTCGGTAATTGACGAATTGCCACCGGGCAGAAAACCCATACAAACCGTGCATCGATATGACTCGAATAGGTTGAAAGTTTGGAAATTTTTGAAAGACGAAATTGCGAAAGGGCGACAAATTTATATTGTTTATCCCTTAATCAACGAAAGTGAAAAAATGGATTACAAAGATTTGATGGACGGTTACGAAAGTATTTCCAGAGATTTTCCGTTACCTCAGTACAGCGTTTCCATAGTTCACGGACAGATGAAACCGGCGGAAAAAGACGAAGAAATGCGACGTTTCGCTGCCGGAAAAACCAATATTATGGTGGCGACTACGGTGATTGAAGTGGGCGTGAATGTACCGAACGCAAGTGTGATGGTTATTGAAAGTGCAGAACGATTCGGCTTGTCGCAATTGCACCAGCTAAGAGGACGAGTGGGTCGTGGTGCCGAGCAAAGTTATTGTATTTTGATGACCGGTCACAAACTGAGTAATGATTCTAAAATACGACTGGAAACCATGTGTAAAACTAATGACGGATTTGAAATTGCCGAAGTCGATTTGAAACTTCGTGGTCCGGGTGATATTATGGGAACGCAACAAAGTGGTGTGTTGAATTTACAAATCGCCGATTTGGTTCGCGACCGTGATATTTTACAATTAGCACGTCATGAAGCGATAAAACTGTTGAAAAAAGACCCTTCGATGGCCTTACCGGAACACCAAACATTGCGAATGATTTTTATGGAAATGAGCAAGAAGAAGAATATTTGGAATTATATAAGTTAAAGTTTCAGGTTTCAAGTTTCAGGTTTCAGGATTAAAAAAAATTTTATATTAAATACTAATTTTTTACTCATTACTAATCACTAATAACTATTCACTAATCACTAATCACCAAAATGGTTCAATACAACCCAAAAGACTGGATTGCTTTTATTTTCAGATTTCACAAATCGGATACGTTTCGGAAATTGATTCCGATGATGATTTTCATTGGACTATATACGTATGGCGTGGGTTATTTGGAAATTGTGCATTGGAAATTATCAGAAAAAAGTTATTTGAGCAACATTAATATCATGCATAGCATGTTGGGTTTTGTGATTTCGTTACTCTTAGTGTTCAGAACCAATACCGCTTATGATCGTTGGTGGGAAGGAAGAAAATTATGGGGAGCATTAGTAAACAATAGCCGAAATTTAGCCATCAAAATCAGTGCAATGTTGCATGATGAATCAGATAGACAATATTTTCGTAAAATGATTCCCGCTTATGCGTCTATTTTGAATAAACATTTGAGTAAAGAAGATACCGGAAAACAATTGTTTGATGATGTTGACTTGGATATTGACCATCACAAGCACAAACCCAATCAAATTGCAAAAATACTTTTTCAAAAAGTGAACGATTTATATCTGCAAAAAAAGATAACGGGAGACCAATTAATTGTGCTGAATGATGAATTAAAATCTTTTGCTGAAATTTGTGGAGCTTGTGAACGAATCAAAAACACACCCATTCCTTACTCTTATAGTGCCTTCATTAAAAAATTCATTTTCTTTTATGTAATGACTTTACCTTTTGGATATGTATTTAGTTTGGGCTATTATTCCATTCCGGTAGTAATATTTATTTTTTATGTATTAGCAAGTTTGGAGCTGATTGCAGAGGAAATTGAAGATCCGTTTGGGTATGATGCAAATGATCTCCCTACCGAAAAAATTGCTTCCAACATTAAAAAACACGTAGAAGAAATCCTTTAAAATTATTCAAGTTATTAAGAAAAGAGTCAAATAATCGAGTATTTGCGTTATTAAACGATTAATTTTTTTCTCACACAAAACATCTGCTAAGTTAGCATTGAATTTAAAATTTGCCCAAGTTTTAAATTCGTAATAAACCCAAGTCTAACCGACAAACTAACCGTGATGAAAAAAATTACATTTGTAGTTTTTATAGCCTTGTTATCTCTTAGATGTAGTAAGGATGATGCTTCCCTTTCAGAGGAAAGTAGTGTTATAATTCAAGTTAATCCGTTAAAAAATTTAAATAACGGATTGGTAAAATATCCATTAATCAATTCAAAAGCAGAACAAGTAGGCGAAATAGAAGTCTATCATGATGCTACTTCTATTTATGTTGATTGTCAATTAAATCCTTCCAAAAAAATTAAAAAGGCCGGATTGTTTTTAGGTGATTACAAACAAATCCCTAAATTAAAAAAAAGCTCTACAAAGGAATCGTTTAATCAATTGCATGAATTTGAAACCGCAATTTCAAGTTCTTTTTTTACCTTTAGTCAAGCAGTATTAAATTTTGATGAAAATGGTTGTATTTACATCTATACTCTTTTTGAAATTGAAGATACTGAAAAGCAAATAACAGAAGTTGCTTTCATTACTACTCAACTGTTACCGGGAGATACTAAAAAACACCATTTTTTATATTGTGTGAAGTAAAAAATAAATAAAAATTAAATAGGTTACATCTCAAAAATGTAACCTTTTTTTATGGTAAAATTATGCAAAAAGTATTTCATTACTTATCTTTGCGAGCTTTAAACACCGAATAAAAATGCGTATTTCCTATAACTGGCTCAAACAATTTATCAAATTAGATTTACCTTCTGAAGAAACCGCTGCTTTACTAACCGATTTAGGGTTAGAAGTGGAAGTAGTTGAAAAATTTCAAACTGTAAAAGGCGGTTTGCAAGGAATCGTTGTTGGCGAAGTTAAAACGTGTGCACAACATCCTGATGCAGACCGATTAAAAGTTACAACAGTTGATTTAGGTGAGGGAAATCCGATACAAATTGTTTGTGGTGCACCCAACGTAGCAGTAGGCCAAAAGGTACCGGTTGCAACAATTGGAACAACACTATATGATAAGGAAGGAAACGAATTTCAAATTAAAAAAGGGAAAATTCGCGGACAAGAAAGCCACGGTATGATTTGTGCCGAAGATGAATTAGGCTTGGGCGACAATCATGATGGCATTATGATTTTAGACAATACTATCAAAATTGGAACGCCTCTAGCAAAAGTCTTGAATGTAGAAAATGATGAAGTTTTTGAAATAGGTTTAACCCCTAACCGAGCTGATGCCATGTCGCACATGGGTGTAGCCCGTGATTTGAGAGCCGGATTGGTGCAACAAAATATGCAACCGGAGTTGATTACACCCTCCGTATCCAGTTTTAGAGTAGATAAACGTACGTTAAAAATTGATGCTGAAGTAAAAGATGCAAAGCTTGCTCCTCGCTATTGCGGGTTAACCATTTCAGGAGTAAATGTAAAACCTTCTCCTGATTGGTTGCAGAATCGATTAAAAGCAATTGGACTAACTCCAAAAAACAATATTGTTGATGCTACCAATTATGTTTTGCATGAATTAGGACAACCTTTACACGCTTTTGACGCTTCAAAAATTCACGGAAAAATTATCGTGAAAACTCTTGAAGCCGGAACAAAATTCAAAACATTGGATGATATAGAACGTATTCTTCATGAAGAAGATTTAATGATTTGTGATGAAAAAGGTCCGCTTTGTATAGCCGGTGTTTTTGGCGGAAAAGAATCCGGAGTTTCTGAAAACACTACGAATATCTTTTTAGAAAGTGCTTATTTTAATCCGGTTTCTATACGTAAAACGGCCAAAAGACATGGATTAAGTACCGATGCTTCTTTCCGTTTTGAAAGAGGAATCGATCCAACCATAACGGAATATGCTCTTAAAAGAGCAGCCATTCTAATTAAAGAGATTGCCGGTGGTGAAATTACTTCTGATTTGATTGATATTTATCCAAAAAAAATTGAAGATTTTACCGTTCTTTTGAACTTTAATAAAGTCAATAAATTAATCGGTCAGGAAATTCCAAAAGAAACCATCAAAAAGATTTTGGTTTCATTAGATATTAAAGTGAATAGCGTTTCTGATGCCGGTTTGGGATTAATAATTCCGGCATATCGTGTAGATGTGCAACGTGAAATTGATGTAATTGAAGAAATTCTCCGCGTATATGGATACAATAACGTTCAATTTTCAAAAAAATTAAATGCTACTGTTTCCAATTCTTCCCGTACAGAAGATTATAAAGTTCAGAATAGTATTGCCGCTCAATTGAATTCATTAGGATTTCATGAAATGATGGCGAATTCCTTAACTACTCCGGATTATGTAAAATTATCCGAAAAGTTAAAGGAGGAGTTTAATGTTATGATGTTAAATCCGTTGAGTAATGATTTATCAGCTATGAGACAGTCATTATTATTCTCCGGTTTAGAAGCCGTTTCCTATAATATTAACCGAAGAAATGCAGATTTAAAATTATTTGAATTTGGAAAAAGTTATCACAAAATGCCTTCCGGTTATGAAGAAATCAAGCATTTATCATTGTTTGTAACCGGAAATAGACAGGCAGAAAATTGGACAACACCGCAAAAAACAAGTGATTTCTTTTTGTTTAAAGGATATGTTCAGTCGATTCTCACTCGCCTTTCATTGACCAAAACACAAACTATTCCGGTAACGAACGATGTGTTTAATGAAGGAATTGCGATAGCAATAGGAAATGATGTTTTGGTAGAAATGGGTACCGTTAAAAAATCCATCCTAAAATATTTCGACATCAAGCAAGAGGTTTTTTACGCTGATTTCAATTGGAATTTAATTTTGAAATTAATTTCCATTAAAATCAAATACCTAGATATTCCGAAATATCCTGAGGTTAGAAGAGATTTATCCTTGTTATTGGATAAAAACATTTCATTTGATGAACTCTATGCCATCGCACGTTCATCAGAAAAAAATCTTTTAAAAGACATTCAATTGTTTGATGTTTATGAAGGTAAAAATCTTCCGGAAGGTAAAAAATCGTATGCCTTGAGTTTTATCCTTCAAGATACGACCAAAACACTGACTGATGAACAAATTGATAAAATTATGAATAAGCTACAGCAGCATTTCGAAAAAGAAGTTGGAGCTATATTGAGATAAACTTAAAAAAGACCACAATTTTAAAATCGTGGTCTTTTTTTTGTCAAAATTCGAATGTAAAGTTTATGATTTTGGAGTAATAACAGCATCAACCACATGAATCACACCATTAGATTGGTTTACATCAACAATGGTCACTTTTGATTTCCCGCCGTTTTCATCAGTAAGAATTACATCTTTTCCTTTTAGCATAGCCGTTAATTTTCCACCGCTTACGGTTTTAAATTCTGCTTTACCATTTCCGGCTTTAATTGCTTCAACAATATCAACTGAACTAAACTTTCCGGCCAAAACATGATAGGTTAAAATCGTTTGTAAGGTTTTGATGTTTTCCGGTTTTAGTAAGGTTTCAACTGTTCCTTTTGGCAATTTATCAAATGCTGCATTGGTTGGGGCAAAAACGGTAAAAGGTCCTTTACTTTGTAATGTTTCTACTAAAACGGCCGCTTTTACCGCGGCAACCAAGGTAGTATGTTCTTTGGAATTGACGGCATTTTCAACAATGTTTTTGCTGGGATACATCGGGGCTCCACCAACCTGAACTGTTTTTTCTTTGCTTTGTGCTAACACAGTTACACTAAACAGTAAGACAAAAATCATTACTACACTTGTTACATTTCTTTTCGTTTTCATATTATTTTTTTTTAAGTTATATAAATGGAGTTACGAAGAAAAGTTCAGTACAGTTTTAGAAGTAGAAAATTTAACAATTATTTATCATTTGAATACAATTAAAAAAGTTCTTATATTTTTTGACAATTGTATATAATTCAGTACTTTAGATAAAATTGAAGAATTGCTTGTAAACAACTTAATCCATTTAAAAATGCTTTTAAATAGAAAGAATCTACTAACCGAGTTAACTGAATTAACCCAAAAATCTGTTTCAGAAGATGACCTTCTAGCGGAGGTTAAGCAGATTTTAACTGAAAATGAAGCAAAACGAGAAGAAATAAAATCCTCGCTTTCTGCCAAATCTTCAACAAATCATAATGCTTTTATCTTTTATAAATTGGAAACGGATAAAATTTTTCATTTATCGCAAATCAAAAGTCTATGTATTGATTATCGATTGCGTTTTTTAGATAGTCATTTATTTAAAGGAACTATCCCGGAAGAAGCCATTTCAATAATTCATCTATTAGAAAAAGAACATGCCACCAAGTTAGAAGGCTTTAGAATCATGGCCCCCTCAAAATTATTCAAGTTAGAAAATTATGATGATCCTCTGTTATTTGCTCCAATTGGGAATGGCTATTATTACTTAATTCATAAATGGGGAAATGACATTCATCCTTTACGGAAAATAGCCATGAAGCCATTCAAATCAATGGGAAATTTCATTGTACTATTAGTTGTAGTCAGCCTTTTATTAACCGCCCTTTTGCCCCAAAATATTTTCGGAAAAACCAGTCAAAGCGTTATGAGCTTAGTAACTTTCCTTTTTATGCTAAAATCTGTAATGGGAATTGCTCTATACTATTGTTTATGGCAAGGAAAAAGTTTTAATGAAGATATTTGGTTAAGTAAGTATTATAATTAGTGATTAGTAATTAGTAATTGTAACTATAGACCGAAAAAAAATCCCTCCACTTTCGTAGAGGGATTTTTGATTTATAAAAAGAGCGTTATTATTTTTCTCCTTTTTCCATTTTAGCTTTTAAGTCCGCTAAAATTTGATTGTTTTCACCTAGTGTTTGAGCCGGAGCATTTGTATTGTTATTAGCAGCAACAGTCTCTGCAGCAGCTTTTACATTTTTCTCCTCCTCTTCTCTGAAGATAGCGGTATGTGAAGCAACTACTCTTTTGAATTCTTTGTTAAATTCAATTACTTTAAAGTCGGCTGCGTCACCTTTTTTCAATTTTTTACCGTCTTCTTTTTCTAAATGACGTGCAGGAACAAACGCTACAACATCATCACCAAAATCAACAGTTGCACCTTTGTCAACAATTTCAGCGATAGTTCCGTTGTGGATAGTTCCAACAGCATAAGCATCTTCATGTTTATCCCATGGGTTATCAGTTGTTTGTTTGTGACCTAATGATAATTTACGTCCTTCAACATCTAACTCTAATACTACCACATCTAACTTCTCACCAACATTAATGAATTCAGATGGATGTTTGATTTTTTTAGTCCAAGATAAGTCTGAGATATAAATTAAACCATCAATTCCTTCTTCTAATTCAACGAAAATACCAAAGTTGGTAAAGTTTCTAACAATTCCGGTATGTTTGGAACCAACCGGATATTTTGCAGTGATATCAGTCCATGGATCTTGCGTCATTTGTTTGATACCTAACGACATTTTTCTTTCGTCTCTGTCTAAAGTCAAGATAACAGCTTCTACTTCATCACCAATTTTCATGAAATCTTGAGCTGAACGTAAATGCGTTGACCAAGACATTTCTGAAACGTGGATTAAACCTTCAACACCTTCAGCTACTTCGATGAAAGCACCGTAATCAGCAATTACAACTACTTTACCTTTTACTTTATCACCAACTTGTAATTTAGCATCTAAAGCATCCCATGGGTGAGCGTTTAATTGTTTTAAACCAAGTTGAATTCTTGTTTTCTCATCATCAAAATCAAGAATTACCACATTTAATTTTTGGTCTAATTCAAGCACTTCGCTTGGGTGATTGATTCTTGACCAAGAAAGGTCTGTTATGTGGATTAATCCATCAACACCACCTAAATCAATGAACACACCATAAGAAGTAATGTTTTTCACCACACCTTCTAACACTTGTCCTTTTTCTAATTGACCAATGATTTCTTTTTTCTGAACTTCAATATCAGCTTCGATAAGAGCTTTGTGTGAAACGACCACGTTTTTGAATTCGTGATTGATTTTTACCACTTTAAACTCCATCATTTTGTTCACATATTGATCGTAGTCACGGATTGGTTTTACATCAATTTGAGAACCTGGTAAGAATGCTTCAATACCGAAAACATCTACAATCATACCACCTTTTGTTCTGCATTTTACAAAACCGTTTACGATTTCACCACTTTCGTTAGCAGCAATAACGCGATCCCATGCTTTGATTGTTCTTGCTTTTCTGTGAGATAATACTAATTGACCTGTTCTGTCTTCACGAACGTCTATTAATACTTCTACTTTATCACCCACTTTTAAGTGTGGATTGTAACGGAACTCATTTAAAGAAATAACTCCTTCCGATTTCGCGTTAATGTCAACGATAGCATCACGATCCGTAATACGAACTACAGTTCCCATTACTACCTCGTCGCTGTCCGTTGAAATGAAGGTCTTAGCAACTAATTCTTCAAATTCTCTTAAGTTTTTCTCATCTACTGCATCAATTCCTTCTTGGAAGTTATGCCAGTTAAAGTTTGCTAAAAACGCTTCTTGTTCTTTTAATAATTCAGACATGCTGATAAAAATTTGTATTCTGTGTTCTCTCGAGTTTCTTAATGCGATAGAAAACAGCAGAAGTTGTTTTACATAAATGGTTTATACCCAATGGAAACTCTTCTCCGCCAAAAGGTGTGCAAAATTACAAACAATATTTCTATTTACAAAACTATTTTTCAGGCTTTTATAGAGGTTTATCTTTTTAAAATTTTTACACTTCACTTTTTCATCTAAAACTTACTATTTCTAGAAAAAATTAAATCATTATGATTCTACTTTTTACAAAATTAACTACATTTCTGTTTGTTATATTCATTACGAAAATATAAATAATTGTTTATCAATAACTTAAAAATTAGTTATTATGGTTTTTAAAACCTACCTTTGCACCCAATTTAAAAGAATATATGAATAAATTTGAACAATTAGGTCTTAAAGAATCGCTACTGCTCGCGATTAAAGACCTTGGATTTGAAAATCCATCTGAAGTACAGCAAAAAGCGATTCCGGTTTTATTAGAAAACGAAACAGACTTAGTTGCCCTTGCACAAACAGGAACAGGAAAAACAGCGGCATTTGGTTTCCCGCTGATTCAAAAAATAGAAGCCGAAAACAGAAATACGCAAGCCTTAATTTTATCCCCAACGCGTGAACTTTGTTTGCAAATTACGAACGAGTTAAAATTGTATTCCAAATACGAAAAAGGAATTAATGTGGTAGCCGTTTATGGTGGTGCCAGCATTTCCGAACAAGCAAGAGAAGTAAAAAGAGGTGCCCAAATTATTGTGGCTACTCCCGGAAGAATGCAAGACATGATTAATCGTGGATATGTAAATATTTCTCAAATTAATTATTGTATCTTGGATGAAGCGGATGAAATGTTAAACATGGGATTCTATGAAGACATAGTAAGCATCCTTTCTACCACTCCGGATGAAAAAAACACTTGGCTATTTTCTGCTACCATGCCTGCTGAAGTGGCAAGAATTGCTAAAAAATTCATGGTTGAACCGGAAGAAATTACGGTGGGTACCAAAAACTCAGGTTCGGCAACAGTTTCTCATGAATTTTATTTGGTTAATGCCAGAGACCGCTATGAAGCATTAAAACGTTTGGCAGATGCTAATCCGGATATATTTTCCGTTATTTTTTGTCGTACCAAAAGAGACACTCAACAAATTGCGGAAAAATTAATTGAAGATGGCTATAATGCTGCTGCTTTGCACGGTGATTTATCTCAAGCTCAACGTGATAGCGTAATGAAATCATTTCGTGGTCGTCAAATTCAAATGTTAGTAGCAACTGATGTAGCTGCTCGTGGAATTGACGTGGACAACATCACACACGTTGTTAATTATCAATTACCGGATGAAATTGAAACCTACAACCACCGTTCCGGTAGAACGGGTCGTGCAGGAAAACTGGGTACGTCAATCGTAATTGTTACCAAAAGTGAATTGCGAAAAATTTCGTCTATCGAAAAAATCATCAAACAAAAATTTGAAGAAAAAACGATTCCTTCCGGTATCGAAATCTGCGAAATTCAATTGTTACATTTAGCTACTAAAATTAAAGATACAGAAGTTGATCACGAAATTGATAATTATCTTCCTGCAATTAATGAAGTTTTAGAAGGTTTATCAAAAGAAGAATTAATCAAAAAAATGGTCTCGGTAGAATTTAACCGATTCATCAATTACTATAAAAAGAATAAAGATTTATCTTCTCAAAGTTCCGGTTCAGACCGTAGAGAGGAAAGAGGTGCGAGAGAAAATACTTCAGGAGCAACTCGATTCTTTGTTAATATCGGTTCCAGAGATAATTTTGATTGGATGCAATTGAAAGATTTCTTGCGTGATACATTAGAATTAGGTCGCGAAGACGTTTATAAAGTGGATGTAAAAGAAGGGTTCTCTTTTTTTAACACTGACGTGGAACATACCGATAAAGTGATGGATATTCTTAACGGAATGGAATTAGAAGGAAGACGTATCAATGTTGAAATTTCTAAAAATGACGGTGGCGGAAGACGAGACCATAACGGAAGAAGCTCCGGTGGTGGCGGATTCAGAGGAGAAAGATCCGGTTCTCGTAGTGGTGGTTTTGGTCCACGAAAGGAAGGTAGCGGAGCACCAAGGAGCGACCGCAAAGAAGGTGGCTTTAGACCACGTAGAGAAGGCGGTTCATCGGAAAGACCAAGACGTTCAGAAGGTGACCGACCTGCAAGCCGTTCTTTTGAAGCCGCTAAAAGCAGACGTCCTAGAAGAAGTTAATCAAATTTGTTAATTTTCTTATAATTATACAGAAACTACAAAATATATTCGTGTGATTTATTACTTTTAATCCGTTAAATTAATTTATGAAATATTTTGTAGTTTTTTTGTTTTTCCTTTCGCTTCACACTTTTGCACAAACAACAGTTAGAACAGATAAAGTTTCGGCTACAGTTTTAAACGATAATGATTCTAAACCACTTTCCAACGTAAATATTCTGAATTTAAACTCCGTTAGAGGTGCCACTACAAACGATAAAGGCTACTTTGAAATTGATGTTAGGGTCAATGATACACTTTACTTATCAATAGTTGGATTTCAATCACTTCGTGTGAAAGTTACTAATGACTGGATTAAATCAAAAAATACACAAATCCGTTTAACGGAAAAAGCAATCGCCCTAGAAGAGGTAGTTGTAACACCTTATAACCTTACCGGTTATCTTCAAATTGACGCAAAACACATTCCTGTTAAGGAAAATTATCGCTATGGTATTTCCGGTTTAACGTACGGTTATGAAGCAGGTGAATATTCTCCAAATGCATTCAATAGAGTGTTGGGGTCTATCTTTAACCCAACCGATATGCTGTATAACTTTTTTGGTAAAAAACCTCAGGAACTCAGAAAACTGAGGGAAATGAAAAAAGATGATACTGTAAGAAACATTCTTGAACAAAAGTTTGACCGAGAAATGATTGCCATTATGCTTGGGGTGGACAAAAAAGAAATTCCTGAAATTTTGGAGCGATGCAACTATTCTGAATCATTCATAAAAACCGCAAATGACTTGCAGGTTTTAGATGCTATCAACGATTGTTATGAAGAATATCGTATTTTGAAACGAAAAAATTAAATCTTATTTCTTTCCAACCACCATCGTTCTTCAACTCGATTAATATCTCTAACCGATTTTCTGGTCCAGTCCAATCGCTTTTTACACTTTTCCTCCTCCGTTAATTGCCACTTGATTTGAGAACTTCGCAAACGTTGTGTGAGTTGTTGCATAATAATTGCCGCAGCAACTGAAATATTTAAACTCTCAGAAAATCCAACCATTGGAATTTTTAAAAAGCCATCAGCTTTTTCCAAAATAGTAGTTGAAAGTCCTTCTTTTTCTGTCCCAAAACAAAATACAGATTTGGAAGAAATATCAAAGTCATCCAACGTACAAGAACCTTCATGCGGACTAGTTGCAATGATTTTATAGCCTTTTTCTTTTAACGATTGTAAACATGTTTTTGAAGAAGAATACCGATGAACATCTACCCATTTTTGAGCACCAAGAGCAATTTCACCATCAATGGTTTTGGCAAACTTTTGTTCAATAACATGTACATCTTGAATACCAAAAACATCGCAACTCCTCATCACCGCACTTGTATTGTGCATTTGATAAACATCTTCAATGGCAATTGTAAAATGATACGTTCTGTTTTTTAAAACCGAATTGAATTTATCTTTTCGTTCCTGCGTAATAAAAGATTCTAAATAATGTAATAAGTCGATATGTTTTGACATTTCATCCATACAAATTGTATATTAACGCTGAACTTCCTATCTTGGCTACTCAAAATCTAGGTATGACACAAGAAGAATTATTGCCACTAATATACAAAAAAGATGAAAGGGCTTTTACCCTTTTGTACGATATGTATTCAAAAAGTCTGTTTGGTGTGATTAGCAATTTAATCAAAGACCAAGAGGAAGCTGAAGATGTTTTACAAGACGTTTTTGTAAAAATTTGGAAAAATATTGATTCTTACAATGAAGAAAAAGGACGTTTATATACTTGGATGGTAAATATTACTCGTAACACATCCATTGATAAATTGCGTTCTAAAGGATATAATAACAGTCAAAAAAACCTTTCGGCTGATAATTTCGTACATCTGTTAGACGACAACACACGATTAACCAATAAAATCGATAGCATCGGTATAAGAGAATTTGTAAAAAAACTCAAACCGAAATGCATCAAAATAATTGATTTACTTTTCTTTAAAGGATATACACAACAAGAAGCTTCAGAAGAATTGGAAATTCCGTTAGGAACCGTTAAAACACAAAACAGAAATTGTATTAACGAATTAAGAAACTTATTACAAGTATCATGAGTACACAAGAATACATTGAGTCAGGAATACTGGAACTGTATGTTTACGGCAAGTTAAACGATTCTGAAATGGAAGAAGTCTATAAAATGGCCGTTCAACAAGAAGAAATCAAAAAAGAAATCATTGAAATTGAAAAAGCAATGATTTACCTTTCAGGAAGTGTTGCTCCTCGCCTTTCCGGAAAAAATTATGAAACCATCAAACAAAATATATTTGGTAATGACCCAAAAGTAATCGAATTACAACCGGAAACCAAACCAAAATCAGGATGGCTAGGTTATGTGGGCTGGGCAGCTGCTGTAATTTTCTTAGCCGGTGGCGGGTACCTATTCCAACAATGGAATACCGGTAAACAAACCATCGTGAACATTGAAACAGAAAATACAAAACTGAAACAAAATAAATTGGATTTAGAATTGCAGTTAAAAGCAGATGAAGAGACATTGGCTTTTCTTCGCGATCCTAAAAACACTATCGTTCCACTTGCCGGACAAGAGGTTTCATCAACTTCCTATGCAAAAGTGTATTGGAATCAGGAAACACATACGGTTTATGTAGATGGAGCCGGATTACCGGAGCCACCGGAAGGATATGTGTACCAAGTTTGGGCATTGAAATTAAATCCGTTAACTCCATTGAGTATTGGTTTATTAGAGGATTTTACCGGTGATAACAAACGTATTTTTGCGGTTGACAATGTAGTAGAAGCCGAAGCATTCGGAATTACGCTTGAACCCGCCGGAGGAAGTGCCACACCAACATTAGAACAATTATATACCTTAGGTAAAGTATAATTCAGTAAACCCTTTCATTTGAGAGGGTTTGTTTTTTAATATGAAGAAAAAACTAGTAGTATTAAGTGGTGCCGGAATAAGTGCCGAAAGTGGAATTAAAACCTTCAGAGATGCTGACGGACTTTGGGAAGGTCATGATATCATGGAAGTGGCTTCACCAATAGGGTGGAATAAAAACCCTGAATTGGTACTTGACTTTTACAACCAACGCAGAAGACAACTCAAAGAAGTTCATCCTAATGAAGCTCATCATATCTTAGCGGAATTGGAAGCCGATTTTGATGTACAAATCATCACTCAAAACGTGGATAATTTACACGAAAGAGCCGGAAGTACAAATGTGCTTCACTTGCATGGTGAACTCAATAAAGTGAGAAGCACTCAAAATCCTTCGTATATTTTAGAATGGATGGACGATTTAACGTCAGAACACAAAGACCCGAATGGCTTCCGAATGCGACCGCATATTGTTTGGTTTGGAGAAGATGTGCCGGCTATCGAATTGGCAATAGAGCAAGCCGAAGAAGCAGATATATTTTTAGTCATCGGTACTTCACTTCAAGTGTATCCCGCAGCCGGAATTATGCATTATACGCTACCTCATGTGCCGGTATTTTACATTGACCCAAAGCCGGCAACAGTAGTTGAATTGGCCAATCCATTGGAAATTATTCCTTATTCCGGTTCGGAGGGAATGAAAATTGTTCGTGATAAATTAAAATCCTTTTTGTTGGACAGGTAAATCAAGTTTATTTTGAAATAGAACTATTTGTTTTCTTTTTCAATTCACGTTTAAGGCGTATATTTGCACCTTATTTTCGAAACGATTCGGAACCACTCAACAACACAACACATGACGACTTTAAACGAATTAACAGCCATTTCTCCCATTGATGGTAGATACCGCAATAAAACTATTGCATTAGCCAAATATTTTTCTGAAGAAGCACTTATCAAATATAGGGTTTTAGTGGAAATTGAATATTTTATTGCTCTTTGTCAACTGCCTTTACCACAATTGCAATCGGTTGATTTTTCTGTTTTTGAAAAACTTCGTGATTTATATAAAAACTTTTCGACGGCAGATGCCCTTTCCATCAAAGAAATTGAAAAAACGACCAATCACGATGTGAAAGCGGTGGAATATTTTATCAAAAAAGCATTTGACCAATTGGGTTTACAAGCCTATAAAGAGTTCATTCACTTCGGATTAACTTCACAAGATATCAACAATACTGCTATTCCGCTTTCGTTAAAAGAATCGTTTGAAAACGTATATTTACCTTTACTGGTGAATGTAATTGCCAAGTTAAAAGACTTGAGCCAAGAATGGAAAGACGTTCCCATGTTGGCCAGAACCCACGGTCAACCCGCCTCTCCTACCCGATTAGGGAAAGAATTTGGTGTTTTTGTGGAACGATTAGAAGAACAAATGCGTTTGTTGTTCAATATTCCTTTTGCAGCCAAATTTGGGGGTGCAACCGGTAATTACAATGCTCATCATGTGGCGTATCCATCATTTGATTGGAGAAAATTCGGTACTGCTTTTGTGGAAGAAACACTTGGATTACATCATTCGTTTCCAACCACACAGATTGAACATTATGACCACATGGCTGCTTTTTTTGATTGTTTAAAACGCATCAATACCATTTTGATTGATTTAGACCGCGATGTGTGGACGTATGTTTCTATGGACTATTTCAAACAAAAAATTAAAGCCGGTGAAATTGGTTCTTCTGCCATGCCACATAAAGTAAACCCTATCGATTTTGAAAACTCTGAAGGAAATTTAGGAATTGCCAATGCTCTCTTTGAACATTTGGCTGCAAAACTTCCACTTTCTCGTTTGCAACGTGATTTAACCGACAGCACCGTTTTACGTAATATTGGCGTACCCATTGGTCATACCTTAATTGGTTTTGAGGCCACATTAAAAGGACTAGACAAATTATTATTGAATCCTTCAAAACTAGCCGCTGACTTGGAACAAAATTGGGCAGTTGTAGCTGAAGCTATTCAAACTATTCTACGTAGAGAAGGGTATCCAAATCCGTATGAAGCGTTGAAAGGCTTAACCCGCACAAACGAAGCAATAAACCAAGCTTCCATTCATGTATTTATAAAAAGTTTAGACGTGAATGAAGAAGTAAAAGAGGAATTATTACAAATTACTCCATCTAATTATCTAGGCATATAAGACGTTAGTATTGGATAAATACTTTTGTGTTTCCAAAAAAAAGCCGTATTTTTAAGGCATGCATAAACACAAAATTTTAGTTTTATTTGCCCATCCATTGTTGGAAAAATCATATGCCAATCAGGCATTGATTCAACATATTCCAAATTTGGAAAACCTAACCTTTCACGATTTATATGAAGAGTATCCTGAATTTGATATCGACGTAAACCGTGAAAAAAAACTGTTAGAACAACACGATATTATCATTTGGCAACACCCGTTGTATTGGTACAGTTGTCCGCCCCTATTAAAACAATGGATTGACATGGTTTTAGAACATGGCTGGGCCTATGGTAAAAACGGAAATGCATTAGCCGGAAAAACAATTTTTCAAGTCATTACCACCGGAGGTGCTCAAGAAAACTATTGTGCGACCGGAAAAGACCGCTATACGATTCCGGAATTGTTACAGCCTTTTATTCAATCGGCTAAGGTATGTAAAATGAACTATTTACCTCCTTTTGTAGTGCATGGAACACATCAAATGAAAGGAAACGATATTGAAGAAATAGCAAAACTATATGCCCAATTGTTAACCCACCTAAGTAAAAATGAATTGAATGTAGAGGAAATCAATACGTTCCATTATCTCAACCAATGGATAACCAAACAACTTACTAGCCATGGATAACGGATTTTTTGTTCAAGCAATTATTTATTTGACTTCTGCTATTGTTTGTGTTCCTATTGCTAAAAAATTGGGACTCAGTTCAATTTTAGGCTATTTGTTTGCAGGTATTATCATTGGACCATTTGTATTAGGTTTTATTGGAGCGGAAGGACAAGACATCATGCACTTTGCCGAATTTGGAGTCGTAATGATGCTCTTCTTAATCGGATTGGAATTAGACCCGTATAAGTTTTGGAAGATGCGTAAATTTATTCTAGGGATGGGTTCTCTTCAAATGCTAGGGACGTCTGCACTAATTATTATTCTATGTCAACTTTTTTTGGATTGGAGCTGGCAAACTACTTTAGTGATTGCCTTAGCTTTGTCGCTTTCTTCAACAGCTATCGTCTTGCAAACCCTTAAAGAGAAAGGATTGTCTCAAACCTCAATGGGTCGTTCTTCTTTTGCTGTTTTGCTCTTTCAGGACATAGCAGTAATTCCGATTTTGGCAATTATACCATTATTGGTTTCCGGAACCATCGCTACATCTGATAACCCACACCCTTCTTACATTAGCGAATTTGCCGGTTGGTTGCAAACACTTATTGTAATAGGAACCATTGTGATGGTATATTTCAGTGGACGCTTTCTCATTATTCCAATGCTGCGAATGGTGGCTAAAACCAGGCTACAGGAATTGTTTACCGCTTCTGCTCTTTTGTTAGTGGTGGCCGTTTCTTATTTGATGCAATTGGTGGGATTAAGTCCGGCTTTAGGTGCTTTTTTGGCGGGGGTGGTATTAGCCAATTCAGAGTTTCGTCATGAATTGGAGGGTGATATTGCTCCATTCAAAGGATTGCTATTAGGTTTATTTTTTATTGGTGTGGGAGCTTCAATCAATTTTCAATTGATCATTGAAAATCCATTGTTTATTATGCTTTTTGTAGCAATACTAACTGTTGTTAAGTTCCTGGTTTTATTTAGTATTGGAAAAATATATAAAAAGAGTTCTGACCAAAACTTATTGTTTTCGTTTGGATTGAGTCAGTCAGGTGAATTTGGTTTTGTGATATTAAGTTTCTCGATGCAGTTGAATATTCTACCGACCATTTTAGCTAATCAAATGATGGCGATTATAGCATTAAGTATGTTTTCAACCCCATTCTTATTACTTATCAATGAAAAGTGGATTGATCCTTTTTTTGGAGTAAAGGAAAAACAAAAAAAACCGCATGATAAAATTGACGAACACAACGAAGTAATAATTGCCGGATTTGGGCATTTTGGTAGCACGATTGGACGTTTATTAAAAGCTAATGGCGTTCAGGCAACCATTTTAGACCATGATTCCGACCGCGTAGATTTACTACGAAAAATGGGATTCAAGGTTTATTATGGAGATGCTACCCGATTGGAATTATTAAAAGCCGCTGGGGCTGAAGATGCAAAACTATTTATCGCTGCTATTGACAACCCGGAAGTAAACCTGAGTGTGGTAGAGATTTTACGCAAGCATTTTCCGCACCTCAACATCCTTACCCGAGCCCGTAACCGGGTGGATGCTTATGAATTAATTGATCATGGAGTAGAGAAAATATATAGAGAAACCCTCTATACTGCGGTACATTTGGGCGTTGATGCTTTAACCCAACTTGGTCACCGTAAATACTCGGCAACGCGACAGGGGCAACGGTTTATCAAATACGATGAAGCCGCCATTCGCAAATTAGCCGCCAAACGTCACGATAAAATGGCATATTTGGCCACGGTGAAAGATGAAATTGAAATGCAGGAACAATTGCTCAAAAACGATATGCACATCAACTTTTCTGCGGCAGACCATGCGTGGGATAGTGATCATTTGAAAAAGGAGATTGTTGGGTAAGTTTAACCCTCGAAGGGTTTGAAACCCTTCAAGGGTTTCGAGAATTAAACCTGTTTTTTCTTATTGAAATGCTTTTGTGCACCCTTTTACATGACGAATGCATACTGTATATCAGGAGATGATATGGGGATGATACGCTATAAACACGCTATAACCTCCTTATAACCTCGCTATAAAGTCGTTATATTGTAAATAGGAATTAGTGGGAAATAAGTATTTTTATTACTGTACAACTTATTGCTTATCAATTCGGTAGCATTGAAAACAAAGGAGATAAAATACTGAATTGGTATAATCAAAGATAAATAATTTTTTCAAATTACTCGTATCATTGACGATTTATTTATTTCGAATTAACCCTCGAAGGGTTTGAAACCCTTCGAGGGTTACAATCACTCCCGATAATGATAAAAAATTCCTTTATCACTCGGTGTCCATAACGCAGCTTTGAGTCCGGCCGCTTTTAGACCTTGATTGGCCCAAGTGTTGCAGGTATAAAAAAGATTGTAGGTGCGATGAGCTTCATAAAAACTATCGTTTTGTCCGTATGTAGTGGCAGGAATAAAAATGGGTTGTTCAGTTGCATCATACTGAAAACTGTCTTCAATGTAGTGCACCAATTGTTGATATTGAGTGGCTGATAAGTTGACTTTAACACAATTTTCATGTTCCTTCATTTGTTTGTAAAATGTGGTATGCATAGCGGAAGTGCCCAAATGAAAAGCCGCTTTAAATGCAGTACTGAATTTCAAATCAGCCCATTCGGGTGTGTCAAGGTAGAAACCTTTATCGCCCCAACCAAAAGCAATGAATTGATGAGTAGAGTCTTTGGAAGGCAAGTGTTCAAATTTTATTTGTGCTGACCAATCTTTGATGGCTGTGCGAACAGGCAATACTAAATCAGTATGTACGCCATTGGATTTGAGGTAAATGGAATACGTTTGCTCCTCTTTTACTTGGGATTTATTTACGGGAATGACCGAACAAACCATTGCCATCGCTGTATATCCCACCAAAAACAATACAAAAACTACCACAGCTTTTTTCAGCCCTTTCCACACGATGGACACGTTTTTCATAAAGTCGATTTTTAGGAATAACGGTGGGGTGAGTTGGTTATTGTGTAGGCTTGAATCTACATTCGTTAATCGTTAATCGTTATTCATCAATCGTTAATCAAAGGAATCAACTCCATACATAAAGCATACCTTCGCCTGGGTTGTGGTACCCTTTCATTTCAAAGAACTAAAAAATATCAAAAAAAAACTGCCCAAAATCGGACAGTCTATTTTCTATTCTCTATATTCTATATTCTATTTTCTATATTCTATTTTCTATATTCTAATCTCTATTCTCCCTACACATTAAACCTAAAATGCATCACATCGCCATCTTTCACCACATATTCTTTTCCTTCTACTCTCAGCTTTCCGGCTTCTTTTACTTTGGCTTCAGAGCCGTAGTTGGAATAATCGTCAAAGGCAATTACTTCCGCACGAATAAAGCCTTTTTCAAAATCAGTGTGAATCACACCGGCTGCTTTTGGTGCAGTATCGCCAATGTTGATGGTCCACGCCCGTACTTCTTTTACACCGGCCGTAAAATAGGTTTGTAATTTCAATAATTTATATGCCGCACGAATTAACACTGCCGAACCCGGCTCCGTTAACCCCATATCTTGCAGGAACATCTGACGCTCTTCATAACTTTCTAATTCCGTAATATCGGCCTCTGCTCCTACAGATAACACTATGACTTCGGCTTGCTCGTCTTTTACCAATTCACGAACTTGGTCCACATATTTGTTTCCATTCACGGCAGAAGCTTCATCTACATTGCACACATACAATACCGGTTTGGCGGTAATCAATTGAAAATCCTGCATCAATTCTTCTTCGTCTTGGTTCATCGGCACAACCGTACGAGCGGATTTGGCTTGTAATAAAGCATCTTTGATACGGTTCAAAAAAGCTTGCTCCACTTGTGCTTCTTTGTTTCCGGTTTTGGCAGCACGGTTCACTTTCTCAAGGCGTTTTTCAACCGTTTCCAAATCTTTTAATTGCAATTCAATATCAATCGTTTCTTTATCCCGAATCGGATTTACGTTACCATCTACATGCACAATATTGTCGTTATCAAAACAACGCAATACGTGAATAATGGCATTACATTCTCTGATGTTACCCAAAAACTGATTCCCTAATCCTTCTCCTTTGCTGGCTCCTTTTACCAATCCGGCTATGTCTACAATGTCCACAGTGGCCATTTGCACGCGTTCCGGTTTTACCAATTCTTCCAAACGGGCAATACGCGGGTCGGGTACGTTCACTACCCCAATATTCGGCTCAATTGTGCAAAACGGAAAGTTCGCACTCTGGGCTTTGGCATTAGACAAACAATTAAAAAGGGTTGATTTTCCAACATTGGGTAATCCTACAATTCCTGCTTTCATTTTTTTGGGTTATCGGTTAACGGTTGTCTGTTTTCTGTTGTCAGTTAACGGTTGTCTGACAACAGACAACGGACAACAGACAACAGTTTAAAAACGGGTGCAAATATAGGGTTTAATATTGAAAATTGTAAATACCCGGAATTCTTTAGTTAATTAATCTCCAATGAGAGGAAGTCAATACAATTAGGGAACATAATTCAGCGGAAGCATATCGCCAAATCGTTTTTCAGCAATAACACCGGAAAACTCAATTTGGTCAATATGAGAGTGGTTGCCAAACTCGTCTACAAAAAATTCATCCGTTCTAAAAATTACTTTGGATTGATCTGAATTGTTGTATAATAGATTAAAACTTCTGAAAAATGGGGTTTTTAGGTTAGAACTTTTGACCTCTTGCTTGGGTTTGATTTTGATTTTTTTCATGCTAAGCTCCTCAGAAATTTCAAAATGCAAGTCGGCATTTGTAGCAAAACTTCCGTCAAATAGGGTAAACTCTTTTTTATTCCATTTCTTCTCTATTGCGTTTTTAAAAAGATGTTTTGAAGAACCCTTATACACTTTTTCTCTATTTTTATCATACGTTTTAGCCCCAACTTCCATCTCTTTAAAAAAAGAACTTACCGCAAAGTAGCTATTTCGTTGATAATCAATTGATAAAGTGCGTTTGTTGTATTGCACAAAAAACTCTACTAAATCCACTTCTATTTCATAACCCAAGAAATGATTGACAATTTTTATTTTTTCGCTTGCTGAGCCTTGCAATTGCAATTTTGGCGTATCATACCAAAGTTGAATGACTTCTTCATTTAAAATTTTACAACTCTTTCCGGCCTTTGTCATTCCAAGAAATTGTTTTTTGAAGACGTCCAACATCTCTTTTCGGGTAAAGGGCTGTGGCCCAACCACCACTTCTTTTAAAGCTATTGCACTTGGAGTTAGTTGAATGAACAGTGGCGATTGAAAAGTATTCAAATAAAGCGTTTCATAGCCCATGTAACTGATTACCAAAACGGAATTGTTCAGATTATTCCCGTTTAATTGAAAAAAACCATCCGCATCAGTTGTGGTGCCAATTGTTGTTCCATCAAAGTAAATGGTTACTCCGGCAAACGGTTGTTGATTCTCATCTTGTATTGTTCCGGTAATTTGTTGTCCAAACAAAAAATGGAAAGGGATAAGATAGACGAAAAACAGTAGTACTTTTTTCATATAAAAAAATCCCTTTAGAAGGGACTTAAAACTTATTCGTTATGTAAAAACGCTTGTCTGTTCAATAATGTTTCTTCGCTTTCCACATGGTTGTCATCCGGCACACAACAATCCACAGGACAAACGGCGGCACATTGAGGCTCTTCGTGAAAACCTTTACATTCGGTACATTTTCCGGGTACGATGTAATAAATATCATCGGAAATTGGCGTTTGCGGTGCTTCGGCATCTACTTCCGTACCGTCGGGTAAAATTACTTTTCCTCTTAATTTGGTTCCGTCTTTGTAACGCCAGTCATCGGCACCTTCATAAATTGCCGTATTAGGACACTCAGGTTCACAAGCCCCGCAGTTGATACATTCGTCAGTTATAATGATTGCCATTTTTTTTTGTTTAAAAGTTTATGAGTTTAAAAGTTTAAAAGGGGTATTCAAAAAATCCGGTTAAACTTTCAGCTATTGGCTATTGCCAAAATACAATTGCTTATTTTTGCACAAAATTACAATCTTAACTACTTATAAACAAGTATCAAATGTTACAAAAATCAAAAATTACCGCTTTTGTGGAGTTGGGAAAATTTTTAGCTCAATTTTCCTTCAACAAAAATCAACCGCAAGAGTCCGTACTTTTGAATGACCATTTTTTCCATTCATTTGAGGATTTATTGGCCTTATCGCAATCCCACAATGGTTGGTTTACAAAAGAACAGGTCTATTTTGCCGTGCAATCTTGGGCGGAAGCCTTAACGGAAGAAAATCTATCCAAATGGTTATCCAAGTATGATTTATCAAACGTGCAACCCAAAACAATTGGATTGATTTTAGCCGGAAACATCCCGATGGTAGGCTTTCACGATTTTTTGTGTGTTTTGATTTCCGGACATAAAGTGTTAGTGAAAACTTCTTCCAACGACCAACATTTGATAAAATTTCTCTCCAATTATTTAACAAGTGTTGAAGAAGGATTACATGACTTTATTACGTTTACAGAAGGTAAATTAGAGGGTTTTGATGCCGTTATTGCGACAGGAAGTAACAACACGGCCCGTTATTTTGAATATTATTTCAAAGACAAACCATCCATTATCCGTAAAAACAGAAACTCAGTTGCCGTGTTATCCGGGACAGAATCAAAAGAAGAGTTGACCCGTTTGGGAGAAGATATTTTTCGTTATTTCGGATTAGGTTGCCGAAATGTGTCTAAAATTTTTGTGCCAAAAGGATACCATTTTGATACTTTTTTCAATGCTATTTTTGACTACCAAGACGTCATTCACTATGAAAAATATGCCAACAATTACGATTACAACAAAGCCGTTTTTTTAATGAGTAATTTTAAATTATTAGACAATGGATTCTTAACCTTAAAAGAAGACCAGAGTTACTCCTCACCTATTTCATCGTTATTTTATGAATATTATGACGATATTGAAAATTTGAAAAATCGCTTAGCTAAAGACGAGGAACAACTGCAATGCATTGTTTCCAATGGAATAACGGCTAATAGTATTCCCTTCGGGCAAACACAACAACCACAGCTTTGGGATTATGCGGATGGGGTGGATACGATTGACTTTTTAGTACATTTATAATCAACTTTTTAACTAAATCGATTTCGTTAATAAACGACCGGTTGTTACCTATATTTATTTTACATGTTTTTAAATCAGAAATGTTGAAATTTGTACCCACAACAAAACAACTCCACAACACGAAAGTGTTTCTGAACAAAACAATACATGAAAAAACACAATTACAGTGCCGGTCCGTGCATTTTGCCTCAAGAAGTATTTGAAAAATCGGCTCAAGCCGTTTTAAATTTTAACCAATCCGGTTTATCCATTTTAGAAATATCTCACCGTAGCAAAGATTTTGTTGCTGTGATGGAAGAAGCCAGAGCATTAGCTTTGGAACTTTTAGGATTACAAGGGAAAGGCTATCAAGCTTTGTTTTTACAAGGTGGAGCCAGTTTAGAATTTTTAATGGTTCCCTACAACCTGATGAAAGTAAACGGAAAAGCCGCCTATCTCGATACGGGTACGTGGGCCAATTCAGCCATCAAAGAAGCGAAAGCTTTTGGTGAAACGGTGGTAGTGGCTTCCTCAAAACCGGAAAATTATAACCATATTCCAAAAGGATACAGTATTCCATCGAATGCTGATTATTTTCATTGTACGTCAAACAATACCATTTTCGGTACACAAATGAAAGAATTCCCATCGTTGGACATTCCGATGGTGTGTGACATGAGTTCCGATATTTTTTCCAGAACCCTAGATTTTTCACAATTTGATTTGATTTATGCCGGAGCTCAGAAAAACATGGGACCAGCCGGAACAACTTTGGTTGTTGTAAAAGAAGAAATCTTAGGAAAATCAGGAAGAACTATTCCGGCCATGTTGGATTACAAACAGCATATTGATAAAGAAAGTATGTATAATACACCTGCAGTTTTTGCGGTTTATACTTCCCTACTCACTTTACAATGGTTAAAAAATTTAGGAGGAATTGCAGCGATTGAAAAAATAAATGAAGCAAAAGCCAACTTATTATACACCGAAATAGATCGCAATCCTTTATTCAAAGGCACAGCAGTTCCGGAATTTAGAAGCAACATGAATGCCACGTTTTTATTAAACGATGAGGCTCATGCACCTTTATTTGATTCGATGTGGAAAGAAGCCGGCATTTCCGGATTACCCGGTCATCGTTCAGTTGGGGGTTACAGAGCTTCGATGTACAATGCCCTTCCGATAGAAAGTGTACAGGTGTTGGTGGAGGTGATGAAGGAGTTGGAAGCAAGAAGTTAGGAGTTGGGAAAATAGAATATAGAGAATAGAACATAGACAAATTAATAACATAAAAGTTCTAAGAAGTTAAAGCCTCAGCAACTCAGTAACTCAGCAACTCAGTAACTCAGTACCTTAGTACCTTAGAACCTTATCAAAAAAAAAATGAAAGTATTAGCAAACGACGGCATTTCTGCCAGTGGAATAAAAGCCTTAGAAAAAGGCGGATTTGAAGTAATAACAACCAAAGTAGCTCAAGAACAAGTGGCCAATTATATCAACGCCAACCAAGTGAGTGTTATTTTGGTAAGAAGTGCTACCAAAGTGAGAAAAGATATTATTGATGCTTGCCCCGGTTTAAAAATTATAGGTCGTGGCGGCGTGGGAATGGATAATATTGATGTAACGTATGCCCGTGAAAAAGGTATTCATGTTATCAATACGCCGGCTTCTTCCTCAGAATCGGTAGCCGAATTGGTTTTTGCCCATCTTTTTTCAGGTGTTCGATTTTTACACGATGCCAACAGAAACATGCCATTAGAAGGTGAATCTAATTTTGAAGGATTGAAAAAAGCGTATGCCAATGGAATTGAGTTACGTGGAAAAACCCTTGGAATTATTGGTTTCGGTCGAATTGGTCAAGCAGTAGCTAAAATGGCTTTAGGTTTAGGAATGAAAGTAATTGCTTCCGATAAGTATGTGGGGGAAGCAGTCATTCGTGTGGATTTCTATAATGGTCAATTCATCAATGTTGACATCATTACCGAACCGATGGAAGATTTATTGAAACACTCTGATTTTATCACCTTACACGTACCGGCACAAGACGGTTATGTTATTGGTAAAGAAGAATTAGACATGATGAAAGATAATGTGGGTATCATCAATGCTGCTCGTGGTGGTGTAATTGACGAAGTGGCTTTAGTAGAAGCGTTGGATAACGGAAAAGTATTGTTTGCCGGCTTAGACGTTTTTGAAAAAGAACCCACTCCGGAAATTCAATTGTTGATGCATTCTAAGATTTCGTTGACTCCGCATATTGGTGCGGCGACTTTAGAAGCCCAAGACCGAATTGGAACAGAATTAGCGGAACAAATCATCAGTTTGATGAAAACAGAAAAATAATGCTGCTTGTTTTAGTATTTTTTTTCTAATTTCGTTTTTCAACCTAAAAAACAAACTATGTTAGATCAATTAACACAATTAGTACAACAATATGGCGATAATGCTGTTGTAAAAAATGCAGCCATTCCGAATGAAATGAATGACGCTGTATTGAAAGAAACCGAAAATTCACTTTTTTCCGGCTTACAAAAGATGGCGAGTGGTGGACAATTCGAACAGTTAGCCGGACTTTTCCAAGGCAATAATGCCGGTTCAGCTTCCAATCCAGTAGTGCAACAATTGGTCAATCAAGTTTCAGGCAGTTTAGGCGAAAAATTAGGTATTGACGGTCAAGCGGCCAATGGAGTAGCTTCCAATATGATTCCACAAATTTTAGGTTCATTAGTTGGAAAAGCGAAAGACCCGAATGAAAAAGGATTTGAAATTTCTGATTTGGTAGGTGCAATTTCCGGTGGTGGTGGAAACGCTTCCGGTTTAATGGATGCCATTTCCAAATACGGCGGTCAATTTGGTTTAGACCAAAATAACGATGGTAAAGTGGACATGCAAGATGCTATGTCGGCGGTAACCAAAAAAGGAGGATTAGGCGGTTTATTTGGAAAACTTTTCGGTAAATAAACGCTTTTTTTATGTCACCATTCATGCTTTAAATGGAATGTTAAATATAATATTCCATTTAAAGCATTTTTTGTACTTTTATGGAATGAAAACGGTAGTGTGGATTTGCATAGGAATACTTGTTGCTTTGGGTTGTTCAACTCCCAAAAGTACTGTGACGCCTACAGAAAAAAACATTACTAACAATGATACGATTCGCATTGCCAATGAGGAGTTGGAATATGAAGTCATCATTTTTGAACCCGGTTTTAATGCATGGTTAGAAAGTACAGCAAGGCCCCGTAACTATTATGATTTGGCTTTTTTAGAAAACCGTAATCAGATTTGGGTAACCAATTATAACCAACGTGTTTTGGACCCCAGAAGGTATGACCCATTGCTTTATGAAATGCAGATCAACTATCAAAACAATATCAATTACGGATATGAAGTAAATTATATGCTTTATAATTACCTACTCTATTTTCAATTGAAATACAAACAACGCTTGGGCGGTTTTGAACCCCGTTTATAATATGAAGAAACTGAAAGAACGTTGGGGCATTACTTCTAACTTCCAACTTATTGTCATTTTTATAGTCTTTGCCATAACCGGCTCATTATCGGCCTATTTGTCGAAACCGTTTACCAATTATATCGGATTAACCGATGAAAACTTAGGTTATTTTTATTTACCCGTTCGGTTGATTGCTATTTTCCCGATTTATCAAGTTTTATTGGTATTAACCGGTTTTCTTTTCGGACAGTTCACCTTCTTTTGGTGGTTTGAAAAGAAAATGCTTCGCAGTATGAAATTAGGCTTTATTGCCGATTGGTTGGAAAAAAAATAAGCCGCTCTTTTCAAGCGGCTTTCATTTTATTTTTTATGAGATAAGTATAAATCCAAGTGATGGTAAAGGTGGGAATGAAATCAATTCCGGGAAGAATTTCTTCAATAAAAACCATAAATCCACCAACTGTCCCTACTGTTCCTTTGTACATTCGCATGAGGATTAAACCAGCAATTGGTGCCCAAATAACGTCGGTTATTGCACCTAAAAAAGGAATTAAGTAAGAGACCATACCGATACCATCAAAAATTAAACTTAAAATCAAATCTCTTGATTTGGTATCTTTAACAGGTTCAGCTGTTACTTCTTTTGTCATGTTGAATGATTAAATTTTATACAATCATAACAAAAGTAATGCCATTTTAATTTTCTTTCTTCAGTAAATTGAAAAAGTCGTTACGGTTTTCTTTATCTTTAAATATTCCCCCATATTGAATGGTTGAAGTATAACTGGAACTGTCTTTAATACCGCGGCTGGACACGCACAAATGTTCAGCTTCTACCACTACTATCACATCTTCAGTATCCAATACTGTTTTCAGTTCGTTGAAAATCTGCATAATCATGCGTTCTTGCACTTGTGGTCTTCTTGCATAATAATCCACAATTCGGTTTAATTTTGATAATCCAATTACTTTTCCGTTGGATACATACCCAATATGGGCTTTTCCAATAATGGGTAAAAAATGGTGCTCACAGGTAGAATTGAAACTAATATTCGCTTCAACCAGCATTTTATCATAGTGATAACTGTTTTCAAAAACAGATATTTTAGGTTTGTTTGCAGGATTCAATCCACTAAATATTTCCTGAATGAACATTTTAGCTACACGGTGAGGCGTACCTCTCAAACTATCATCTGTCATATCAAGTCCCATTTCTTCCATGATGATGTGGAAATGTTTCTCAATAGTAGCCATTTTCTCAGCATCCGATTTATCAAAAGCATCCGGACGTAAAGGCGTTTCAGCAGAAGTCATTTGGTGACCATCCCCAATTAAATCAAATATTTCTTTTTCTAATACGTTTTCCATAGCAATGTTGAGTTAGTTTTTTAATTTAGCTTTATAGTACTTTTTCAATTTTTCAATTTTGGGTGTAATCACATAATGACAATACGATTGTGTTTTGTTTTGATTATAATAATTTTGATGATACTCTTCTGCCGGATAAAATGTTACAGCAGGAGATAATTTGGTCACAATCGGCGAACTGAATGTTTTCTCTTGTGCCAATAAATCCATATAATCCTTAGCTATTTCTTTTTGTTGCTCTGAATGGTAAAATATTTCGCTGCGGTATTGGGTACCCACATCATTACCCTGACGGTTTAACGTTGTAGGGTCATGAGTAGCAAAATAAATTTCCAATAATTCACCAAAACTTATCTCTTTAGGGTCATACGTAATTTGAATGGCTTCAGCATGACCTGTGGTGCCGGTGCATATTTCCTTATAAGTAGGATTCGGGGTCTTTCCACCGATGTAACCTGACACAACTGTTTTAACGCCTTTTAAATCTAAAAAAACAGCTTCTGTACACCAAAAGCAACCACCGGCTAAAGTGGCCATTTCTACGTTTTGTTCCATAGTTGTATCAATCTTATTTTTATATGGTACAGGTTTTTTGTCCTGTGCGTTGCAGGTGACAAAAAATAAGGGAACCATCAATGCTAATAATTTCATGTTCTATATTTGTTTAACAAATGTATAAAAATATTAAACAAAATTATATCTTTAACGTAAATTTATTATTTATTCCACTATAATAAAAATCAATTTTCTTCGAAATCAATGAAAAACTTTGTTCCTTTGTGAAAACTGAAACACATGATTGTAGCCAAAAACATTCATAAAAAATTTGACCAATTACACGTTTTAAAGGGTGTTAATCTTGAAGTAAAAAAAGGAGAAATTGTGGCCATTGTTGGAGCTTCCGGTGCAGGAAAAACTACACTGCTACAAATTTTGGGTACCTTAGAAAAACCATCAAAAGAATTTTCTTCTTCATTAGTCATCGATGGAAATTCAGTTTTGGCTCTCAACGACAAAGAATTATCAACTTTTCGCAACCAAAAACTGGGGTTCATTTTTCAATTTCATCAATTGTTGCCGGAATTTACAGCATTAGAAAATGTATGTATTCCCGCTTTTATTGCCGGGAAAGAAAAAAAAGAAGCGGAAGAAGAAGCCATGAAACTATTAAATTATTTAGGGCTTTCCCATCGCAGTAACCACAAACCCGGAGAATTATCTGGCGGAGAACAACAACGAGTGGCTGTAGCCAGAGCTTTAATCAACCAACCGGCCGTTATTTTTGCCGATGAACCATCGGGTAACCTTGATACACAATCGGCCGAAAATTTGCATGAACTTTTTTTTAAATTGAGAGATGAATTCGGACAAACGTTTGTGATTGTAACCCATAATCAAACTTTAGCCAACATGGCTGACCGAAAATTAGTGATGAAAGACGGTTTATTTGCAACTTCTGAACTGTGACAAAATGCAATTGGAAGAGCTAAAAGAATTTTTAGACAAAAAAGTAGAATTATACAACCATCCTCGTTTTATTGAAAGCGATCCCATTCAAATTCCACATGCCTTTCAAAGGAAAGAGGACATTGAAATTGCAGCCTTTTTAGTAGCCGTCATTGCTTGGGGAAACCGTAAAATGATTATCAAAAACGGCTGGCAATTGATGGAGTATTTAGACCACTCACCTTATGAATTTGTAGTAAATCATCAATTGTCTGATCTTTCCGAAATCGAAACGTTTGTACACCGTACCTTTAATGGTACAGATGCCATTACTTTTATTCAAGCCCTTCAACATCTTTATCAGCATCATGGTGGTTTGGAAAATGTTTTTGCCCATCATCAAGAACCAAGAACTTTACAACCTGCTATTAGTGCGTTTAAAAAAGTATTTTTTGAAGTAGAACATCTCAAGCGAACCGAAAAACATCTTTCTGATCCGTTACAGCAATCGGCAGCCAAACGCATCAACATGTTTTTGCGTTGGATGGTACGAAAAGACAATTGTGGTGTTGATTTTGGTATTTGGAAGAGCCTGCATCCCTCACAATTATCTTGTCCGTTGGATGTACACTCCGGAAATGTAGCCAGAAAATTAAATTTACTCACCCGAAAACAAAACGATGCCAAGGCATTGGCGGAATTAGATGAACAACTTAGAAACCTCGACCCAACCGATCCGGTGAAATATGATTTTGCTTTGTTTGGTTTAGGTGTTTTTGAACAATTTTAACCTATTTATATGTTAGTTGAAGCACTTTTAAAAGTTACCGATTGCTATGTTTTAGACGCTTCTATTCCCTATGAAGCGTATTGTCCGATTGATTTATCACCGGAAAGTGAATTGCTGACTACCTTACAGCCGAAAACTACTGATGATTATATAAAAGCAATCGATTTTCATTTAAAAAGAAATCATGCTCAAGTAGCTTTTGGTGGATACATGGAACCTAGAAATTTATATCAAAGAAGTCACCTTTTTAATGAAAATCCGGAAAATGAACGGAACATTCACATAGGTTTAGACTTGTGGATTAATGAACCGGTAGCTGTTTTAGCTGCCCTTGACGGGGAAGTCATGAGTGTGCAAAACAATGCCGACTTTGGCGACTACGGTCCAACTGTTATTCTCAAGCACATACTAAATAAATGTGAATTTTATACGTTATACGGTCATTTGTCGTTAAGAAGTATAATGAACCTACAAATTGGTCAAAGAGTAGCAAAAGGGGAAAAAATTGCCATTTTGGGTGAACCTTCCGAAAACGGTGATTATGCTCCACATTTGCATTTTCAACTCATCCAATCATTGGGTGAATATATTGGCGATTATCCGGGTGTATGCAAAAAAAGTGATGTTGATTTTTATCAAGAAAATTGTCCGGATCCCAATCTTTTACTAAAAATAAGCAAATGAAAAAAATAGTTTTCTATAGTTTAATTTTACTTTTTATAAGTTGTAAATCAGCTAAAAAAACTATTTTACCTAAAGAAAAAATAAAAGCTAATTTTGAAAAAATTGATTTGATTTCAGCTTCCTCTTTTCAGAAAAACAGAACCTATGAATTAGGAAAAAGAATGTTGATGACCTGCAATACTTCCACATTTAAACCGTTTACAACCGAAGAAGCAACTCCGGAGGTCATTCAGAAAATTACACAAGATAAAATTTCCATGACTTGCCATCAAGTTTTAAGAGGTTTTGGGAAATTTATTGATATGAAATTAAAAGAAGTGAGGTATAATGAAGATACAAAAATTACGCTATTCCGCTACCAATGCGAATATGAAAAGAAATACAGAATCAAAGAATTACAAGTGTATATCAATCAAGAAAACAAAATAACTTCAATCACTTCAACCGACTGGAAAGATGACTACCAACCATAACCTTTTATTAAAATTTTATGATGCCTTCAGCAAAGGCGATGGAGAAACCATGGCAAGCTGTTACCATCCTGAGGCCGAATTTTCTGATCCCGCTTTTGGTAAACTCTCTCAACAGGAAGTGGTGGCCATGTGGCAGATGTTGTTGAAAAACAGCAAAGGTAAGTTGAAAATTGAATTTACAAATGTAAACACCTATGAAAACAAGGGTTCTCTGCTGTGGACAGCTCATTACACTTTCAGCAAAACCAATCGAAAAGTGGTGAATAAAATCCAAGCCAACTTTGAATTTAAAGACCATTTCATTTATCGCCATCATGATCAATTTAACCTTTGGAAATGGAGCGGCATGGCTTTAGGTTGGAAAGGATATGTGTTAGGTTGGACACCTTTTATGCAAAAAGCCATCCAAAAACAAGCTCGAACTGCACTTCAAAAATATAGGGAAGAACAAGGTTTAAAAACCAATTAAATCCGTTTTCCATTCTAACGCCTGACGATAGTGGATTCTCCCATTTTCAATCACTAGCGGACACGATACATTATTTGTGTATAATCCACCTGTACCCAACCCTTGCGGCATCGGATTTTGCAGCGTGAATGTCCACTGCGTAATGGCATTTAAACCTACATTACTTTCCAAAGCAGACGTTACCCACCAACCGATATTTAATTCTTCAGCTAAGTCAATCCATTCTTGAGCACCGCGAAATCCACCAATTAAACTGGGCTTTAAAATGATGAATTGCGGATTGATTTTTTGTATTAATTGACGCTTCTCAGGTAGTGAAAAAACACCAATCAATTCTTCATCCAATGCAATAGGCAAAGGAGTGATTTTACACAGTTCTGCCATCCTGTCATGCTGGTTTATAGTAATGGGTTGCTCTATACTATGTAATTCATAACCAGCTAATTGATTTAATTTATCTAAAGCATTATTTAAATCAAAAGCACCATTTGCATCCACTCGAATTTCAATGGTTTTAGCATCAAAATGCTGGCGAATAAAGGCTAATAATCCTAACTCTTTTTTAAAATCAATCGCACCGATTTTCAATTTGATGCATCGAAAACCTTGGGCTAATTTTTCTTCAATTTGGGCTTTCATGAAGGCTTCCTCACCCATCCAAACTAATCCGTTTATTTCCATTGATTCCGTTCCGGAAGTAAAAGTGGAAGGAAACAATTCAAAAGGGTTTTCACTTGCCAACGAACGAAAAGCCATTTCTACTCCAAATTGAATAGAAGGAAATTCGATGAGTGCTTCCCAAAGTTGATCAACTCCCAGACGAATATTTTGACACACCCATTGCAGCTTTTCTTCATAATCGGGTCGGTCATCAATACTCAGGGTTCGAAGTATACCGCACTCTCCTATTCCTCGCTTATCGTTATCTTCTAAAATGATGAACCAGGTTTCTTTTTGGTTTAAAACGCCTCTGGAAGTGCCGGAAGGGCGTTTAAAATCTAATATGTATTTTTGATAAGTCGCTTTCAAACGTTACAATTCAATAAAGTCACCAATTTCAAGTAACATTAAATCTTTTCCGCTGTTGAAAAACTTTTTAATGGCGGCTTCATGGTCAATTTCGATATAGCCAAATGTATCAAAGTGTACACCTAAAATTTTATCACATTCCACAAATTCTGCGGCTAAAATCGCATCGTCAATATCCATGGTGAAGTTATCGCCAATGGGTAGAATTGCTAAATCCAATTTCGTACGAAGTGGAATCAGTTTCATATCCATTGTTAAAGCCGTATCACCGGCAATATAGATATTTTTGTGTTCGCTTTCAATTACAAAACCACCGGGATTTCCACCATACGTACCGTCCGGAAAAGAACTGGAATGCACAGCATTCACATATTTCACTTTACCAAAATCAAAATTCCAACTTCCACCATGATTCATTGGATGACTGTTAAATCCTTTATTGCCATAATACGTTGAAATTTCCCAATTGGAAACGATGGTAGCATTTGTTCGCTTTGCAATGGCTTCCACGTCTAATATATGGTCTTGATGAGCATGGGTTAGCAAAATATAATCCGCTTGAAGCGAATCAATAGCAATATGAGCTGCTTTGGGGTTTCCGGAAATAAAAGGATCAACCAAAATGTGCTTTCCACCTACTTCAATACTAAGAGAAGCGTGTCCGTAAAACGTTATTTTCATAGCTTATTTTGTTTTGAATTAGACAATTACATCTGAAATAAAATAAATCATACACAGCGATAAAAGCAACGAAACCATAAATGTACTTATAGCCAATCGTTTTAATTCCGGGTCTAAATTTGCCGGATTTTTTATTCGCATCACTCGAAGTATGTGGCTAATGATAGGGAAAAATACAATGGCGTAAATAAATTGGTCAATGGCAAATTGTTGTGTAAATCCAAATACCAAAAATAAAATCATGGCAGAAATGAGTAAAAAATAATGGTATTTTTTAGCTCTTTCTCCTCCTATTTTTACCACAATGGTGTTTTTACCTGCCTTGCGGTCAGAAGCTTCATCTCGCATGTTGTTGAGATTCAATACGCCAACACTCAAAAAACCAATGGCAATAGCCGGTAAAAGCAAAAACAAATCAACTACTTTGGAAAACATAAAATAAGAACCGTACGTACTTACTAAACCAAAAAATATAAATACAAAAACATCTCCGTAACCTTTATAGCCATAAGCTCCTTTTCCAACAGTATAGCGAATGGCAGAAGCAATGGCAACGATACCCAAGGCCAAAAAGAACAAGGAATAATACATGTATTGCAACCCGAAAGCGGTATAAATCAACCAAACAGCGGATAAAAATGTTAAGAAAGCGGTGATAATAATTGCTCTTTTCATGGCGGCGGGAGAAATTGCTCCGCTTTGTATGGCTCTTTCAGGACCAATACGATCATCATTATCAGTGCCTTTTACTCCATCACCATAGTCATTGGCAAAATTAGACAATACCTGCAGTCCGATTGTAGTGAGCAACAACAAGCCAAAAATCTTCCAACTGAATACTTGTGTGGGTGTTAAAACCTCCTCTGTTGGTTTGGATAGAGCATAAAAACTACCTACTAAAATTCCCGACACAGAGAGCGGTAAAGTTCTAACGCGGGCAGCTTCAATCCAATGTTTCATAACAAACTATTTTTTTACAAAAGTACAGTAAAATTAACAATTTACATCCAATTTTGTTTACTTCGTTCAGCCAAATATAGCCAATAATTAATCCATGGTTTTAACGCGGAATAATTGGCAAAATGAAACCCTACATCACCGGCAGCGGTGTGAAAAGTAAGGTGCACCAAATCAGCCGATTGATGCCAAAAATATTGTTGAGTTGTTATCCCTTGAATTTTATAGGCTTCCAATAGTTGATATTGCACATCCCACGCATTTCTTTTGATCATAATCAGGTCACTATTCACCAATAATCGATAGTTTTTGAAACGGAAATACACAATTATCATCACAAAAGCTACATACAATCCCAACCACGGCAAATACGCTTGTAAAGGTGAATAAATATATAGTGCAACCAGTAAAGTGATAATGACAGGTAAAATAATGCCGAGTAATATGGCTTTAATCAAATACCGATAATTGGGTAAAAAAGTTTTTAATACGGGTTCATTTGACAAACCTAATTGACGTAAGACTATGTCCTTTTCATCCGGTTGACAACCGGGAATTTCAATTTCGCTGCTTTTTTTTCCTTCTTCTTCCACTTCATCGGTGGCGGCTGCTTGTTTTAAATGGACATCAAATAATCTTAATTTCCGTTGAAAAAAATTCTGACTTACAATAGCCAGTTGCACTTTTTGCGGTTTTAAAAGTGTATTCTTTTTAGCGAATAAGCCGTGTTGAATGGCAATCGCTCCTTTTTGAAACGTCATTTGATACCCATAATATTTTATGATGGTTCGCACCAAATTAAACAGCAATACCACTACTAAAATGAGTAACAAAAAAAAGGAAAACGAAAAATAGTTGATGCCTTGGTTGACAATACCTGTTACTTGTTCTTCATCTACCTCAATGGATTGGGTGACTTCTTGAAAGCTCCCATACAAAGAACCAATAAAACCTAGAATAAGAGCAATACTTCGTCCGTAGTTGGATGTAATTCCCACTTTACATAAAGTAGATAATCGAATGTTTAAAAATGGTTTTTCCGTTTCTTCACTATTTACAGTATCCGTTTGATGCTTTTCCACAGTGGATAACAATCTGCTTTTCAGTAATAAAGCTAAGTCATTATCCACCGCACGAATACTGGCTTCTTTTTTATTGCTTCCGGCAGTATCAATATCTACACTAAACACTCCCACCAATTTTTGAATGATAGATTGGTTAATGTTGACTTGTTGGATTTTATCCAATTGAATGGTTATTTTATTTTTGGTGATGACTCCTTTTTGAATCACAAATTCTTGCTTTTCTTCATCCAGAAAAAAGGTAAAATGGATATATTTCAAATAGGCAATCACACCAATGAAAAGCAACAAAAGCAAACCAACAATTATCAACCAATAGATTTTAGAACCCTCCATTCTGTAAAAAATTACCGCTATCGGAATAATCAGATTTCGTATGATTTCCTGTAAGGTATCCACATACATAATGGCAATTCCTTTGATGGATTGCCGCTGGGGTTGAGAAAAATCCTTTGGATTAAATTGTTTCATCGTCCGTTGAGGGGGCTGTTTGGGTTATAGAGGGTACTTCCGGTACAACTTCTTCCGGAATTATCGTTTCAACAAGCTCTTTTTCAGGTGCTTTGAAGGATTGAGATGAAATTTGATTCAACAAATAGGTTTTAATTTGTTCTGCTTCTTCTTTTGGCAAACCCGGAATGTGCAAATCACTACTGCTTCCTCCGGCGGTAAAAATTTGTAATTCACTCAACTCATACATTCGTAAAAAAAAACCTTCATGTATTGCCACATGTTGAATACGATTAAACGGAATAATGGTTGTAGTGGTAGCTAATATCCCGCTTCGAAATATAATATCCTTCTCTCTGACGGCATACCCTTTTTTTCGATAACCGATATGCGACATCCAAAAAAGAAGCCCGATAAACAAAAGCAAAACAGCTCCCAATACCAACACTTGAGCTCTTACCGTTTCATTAAACAAAGCAATCAACATCAACGATACACCCAAGATTACGGTTAGTATAGCATTATTGAGGTAAACAATATTTAAATATTGCTTTGGAATAGCGTGAAAAGAAACGGCTTCTACTCGAGGTAAATGCTCAAAAGAAATCGGCTCATTTGTAAAGTGTTCTTGCATCATAGTAGGTTTATGGAATCCATTTCTTTTCAAAGTTGGGTTTTCTTTTTTCCAAAAAGGCATTTCTACCTTCCACAGCTTCATCGGTCATATACGCCAAACGAGTGGCTTCTCCAGCAAATACTTGTTGTCCTACCATTCCGTCATCAGTTAAATTCATGGCAAATTTCAACATTTTGATTGAAGTGGGAGATTTAGCCAATATTTCCTGTGCCCATTCATATGCGGTATCTTCTAATTCATCATGTGGAATTACGGCATTGACCATTCCCATTTCAAAGGCTTCCTGAGCAGAATAATTTCTCCCTAAGAAGAAAATCTCCCTGGCTTTCTTTTGCCCTACCATTTTGGCCAAATACGCAGAACCGTAGCCACCATCAAAACTGGTTACATCGGCATCGGTTTGTTTAAAGATGGCGTGTTCTTTACTTGCCAATGTTAAATCACACACCACATGCAAGCTGTGTCCACCGCCTACAGCCCAACCGGGCACAACAGCAATTACCGCTTTTGGCATGAAACGAATAAGGCGTTGCACTTCTAGTATATTTAAGCGGTGCATGCCATCATCACCCACATACCCTTGGTGACCTCTCGCCCGTTGGTCGCCACCGCTACAAAAGGAATACACACCATCTTTTGGTGAAGGTCCTTCAGCGGAAAGCAATACAACGCCAATAGAAGTATCTTCTTGAGCATCATAAAAAGCTTGATACAATTCAGCTGTGGTTTTAGGACGAAAAGCGTTTCTAACTTCCGGACGATTAAAAGCGATTCGGGCAACGCCGTTGCATTTTTTATACGTGATATCTTCAAATTCTCTGGCGGTTTGCCAATTAATTTCTTTCATAAGCTTCAAAATTTACTGTAAAAATACTATTTTTAGCTTTTTAAAACCATAGGTAGTAACATGAAAATAACACTTTCTTCACTAATCCTCTTATTGTTAAGTTTTTACGGTTTTGCACAAACCATTAAAACTACTTCATTTGAAATTACTTTTCCGGCACAACCACAAGAAGCAGAACAGGATATTGTAACCGAAGCAGGTGACACGCATATAAAAACCTATCAATTAATGCACGAAGGTGCGATGATGTTAATGACGGAAGCTGCCTATCCGGAAGGTGTAAACCTTACTGCCAATATGGATGTGAACAAAAAAATATTAAAAAACTCAAAAAACGGTAGTGTAAATAACTTTGCCGGTCAAATGGGGCTACCGGTAACCTTGGTTTCTGAAATTTTTGAGGAATACAAAACCTTACTTGCCATGCGTTCAGTAGATAAAGTGGGGAATTATTATGCACAAGTCTTTACTTTACTGCATAAAAATAAACTTTATGCAATGATGGTGTTCAGCGAGACAGAGTTACAAGGTCGCACACTCTTGTATCAACTTACCGATTCCTTTCAATTATTAACGTTATAATTTTTATGAAAAAGTTTATCTACTATAATGTTGTGATGTCATTAATAAGAATCCCCGTAACGGTGCACCGCAAAGCTTTCCCTGAAAAAACTATTAATCAACTTGGTTTATGATACAAGAAGAAATGGTTTTCCCCTCGGCAGTAAGTCGCTCTAGCGGTATTGTGATTACCGTTTTTGGAACAGCATTAGCTTGTTTAAGTTTTTTTTTATGGTTTGAAATTGGTACAGAACCCGTTGCAATTGGGATTAATTTACTATTAACTGCTGTTTGTATAACTTTTTTTTGGATGCTATTTGATACTAAATATGTCATCAAAGGTGAACTACTGTATTACAATAGCGGTCCTATTCGCGGTAAAATTAACATCATGAAAATTCGTAAAATTGAACATCAAAAAGGATGGTACCAAAAGAGTTTAATGAAACCCGCTTTGAGTATGAATGGTCTTTATTTATATTATGACAAATTTGAAGACATTTACATTTCTCCAAAGGATAAAACCGAGTTTGTTAATTACTTGTTGAAAATTAATCCTAAAATTGAATTAATTTGAGTGTAGTTTAGTTCAAAAAAGTTAGCTTTGTTTTTACCAAACAACTGAATACCCAAATTAGCATGAATAAATTAAAAATTGCTTTTGCAATTCTTACCTTATATATGGCTTTCTCTTGTGAGAAAAAAGAGGAAGCTCCCCTTTTGGCTCATTATATTCCGGAGGAAGAACCGGTACCTACTTTTGATTCACTTTTGATTACTATTCCTTTATCCATAGAATTTAATCCGGTTTCAGAAGAATTTAAAACCCAAAAGCAACAAAAAATTGAGGCCTTTTATCGAAAAAATATCGGTTTAGCTGATTTTAGTGGAGCTTTATTAGTGGCTAAAAACGGTAAAATTCTGTTTGAAGACTATAAAGGATATGAAAACTTTGCTGAGAAAAAACCAATCAATGCCCAATCGGCTTTGCATTTAGCATCGGTGAGCAAAGTGTTAACGGCTACGTTAATTTTAAAATTAGTGCAGGAAAACAAAATTGCGTTAGATGAAAAAGTCCAAACCTATCTTCCAGATTTTCCCTATACGCAGACGTCTGTAAGAACTTTGTTGAATCATCGAAGTGGGTTACCGCATTATTCCCGATTTAGTGAGTATTTCAAAAAATGGAACAGTCGAAAAGTATTGACCAATGAAGACGTATTGCAATACCTAAAAAAACATAAGTTTCCTTTACTTTCTAAAGACAACCGTAATTTTAATTATTGCAATACTAACTATGCGATTTTGGCTTTGATTGCAGAAAAAGTAACCACACAATCTTTTCCGGAGGCCATGAAATCATATGTCTTTGAACCGCTTGGCATGAACGATAGTTTTGTGATTGATTTTGAAACCCAAAAAAAACAAGTTGCTCAATCGTATAAAACCAATTATGTGAACCATGGTTGGGATCAATTTGATGCGATTTATGGTGATAAAAATATTTATGCTTCGCTTCGCGACATGGTAAAATTTGATTTGGCCACTTATTCTGAAACATTTCTCCGCAAAGACTTATTGGAAGAAGCATTGAAAGGCTACAGCTATGAAAAAAGAGGCTTCAACAATTACGGATTGGGCTATCGAATGAAAGAATTTGATAATGGCGAAACGATGCATTACCACAATGGATGGTGGCATGGCAATACTTCTTCTTATATTACGATGAAAAAAGATACTGTGGTCATTATTGCATTATCCAATAAATACACTCAAAAAACGTATCGAGCCATGCGATTAACCGCTTTGTTCAGAGACTTTCCATTTGAATTGGATGAGAAGGAATAAATGGAATACAATTTAATTTTCTAAGAGTATTGATTGATTCTATCAGTCTTAGTACTAAACTGAAAATTAATCACCACATTTATTATAAAATAGGTCTTTATTATTCCATTAATTTAATCCCTAAGTATCGTAACATTAGTATCATACAAAAAAGATTAAGCAACAAACCTATCCAATGTAAAATATTATAATCTTCCGTATTTTTAACAATTTCCATGATATTTAAAAAAGGAAGCCAAAAAACTAAAACAATTGTGGGAATCCATATAATATCAAAACTAAATCCCCATAAATGAATACAAAAAAATGACTTTATCATTGCAACTAACAATAAAAATACTGTTAGTACACTGAGCATTAGGTATATTTTGGGTTTGTTGTGCATACTAGAGTAAAATTTCCCCACAGTTTCAACCATGAATGAATTAATCAATCAAATAAATGCCATCCGGTTTGATGGCTATTTTATGTTGTTTATAAAGTGTTCCGATGGCTTTTTTAAACGCCTTTTTACTTATTTGAAGTACCGTTTTGATGTCTTCCGGATGACTATCATCTGTTAGGCGAAGAAAACCTCTGTTGGCTTTTAATTCGTTTAAAACGGTTTGGGCATGCTCTTCAATGCTCTCCACTCCTACTTTTGTAAACGTCACATCTATTTTACCATCTGGACGCACTAACTTGATGTAGCCTTTGGTTTTGTCGCCGGGCCGTATTTTATCTTGATAGACTTCATTTTTATACACCAACCCTTTGTGGGTGCCGTTTATGATGACATTTACACCCATGTCGGTTACGTGTGAAATGATCAGATGCACTTCTTCACCGGTTTGGAAAGTTGCATCTGATTGATTTAAAAACTGGTTCAATTTACTGGAAGCCACCAAACGATTGGTTTGTTCGTCCAAGTACAAATGCACCAAATAACGTTTTCCTTGCTCCATCACACGGGCTTGTTCTTTGAAGGGAACAAACAAGTCTTTTTCCAATCCCCAATCTAAAAACGCTCCAAATGTATTGGTATAATTCACCCGTAAAAAGGCGAAATCACCAAGCGTAATATACGGTTTCAAGGTTGTGGCCACCGGACGTTCCTCGTGGTCAAGATACACAAAAACGGTAAGCTCCTCGCCTATTTGAAAGGTTTTGGGTACGTATTTTAGGGGTAAAAGTACATCGTCAGTACCGTTGGTGAGGAATAAACCTACTTGGGTACTTCTGTCGATTTTGAGGGTATGGTATATGCCGAGTGCGAGCATGGATTTCTTTTTTGGCAAAGGTATGAATTTAATGTGGCAATTCGGCAATGGGGCAATTCGACAATGTGTCAATAGAACACGGATGACGCGGATGGAATGGATGGACGCGGATTTTTTTTGGATTTGCTTTGCAAAGGCGGATGAACACAGATTGGTTTGGGTTATCATTTTCTGATGATTGATATTTCATGCTTAAAGTTGGTTTTAACCGCAAAGATTCTGTGTTGATTTCCAATTAAAATCTTAATTTTTATTAATTTTGTTTTTCAAGACAGTCTTTGAACTAGTCTCTATAGCGTGTTTAAACCAATTGTGTTTGCACGCTATTTTTTGT
>QLAH01000053.1_pt1 | contig 134106 bp, 119 predicted proteins | sample 4693081 | NCBI WGS metagenome assembly QLAH01 (sample SAMN09425401, study PRJNA476045) | Lake water metagenome, whole genome shotgun sequencing project.
TATCTCGACCGAGGCTTTTACAGCGTCCCGGTGATTCGCTGGCTGATGGCCTTGAAACTCCCGTTCATCATGCCCGCCATCCTTCGGGGCAAAACCGGCGGCACCCGTGCCCTTTGCCGTGGACGACGGAGTTATCCCACCGACTACACCCTCCGCAGCACCGCTCATGGGTCGGTGAGGTGCCCCATGGTCGTCGTCTGCCGCTACCGCAACGGGGGGCACGGAAAGCACGGGATCCAATACCTACTCTACGTTGTCTATCGGGCGAACGTCGCGCTGTCGCAGGTGCATCGCCATTACCGTGACCGCTTCGGCATTGAGACCAGTTACCGACTCAAAAATCAGGCCCGCATCCGCTCAACCACCAAAAATCCCGTGCTACGCCTGCTTTATGTTGCGCTGGCCTTCATTTTGGTCAACCTCTGGGTGTCCCTCCTGTGGCAGGCCGTCAGTGCGCCCCGACGAGGCGGCAGACGGGTCTTTCGAGAGCGTTTCCCGCTCAAAACCATGCTCTCCTTCATCCGCCAAGTCATTGAACGACATTTCCCCCTCGCCCAAGCTGTCTATCTCCCGATGTCTACATGAGTTTGTGATCTACTGATACTGCTAAGTCAAATAAATTTATGAGGCGATTTGGGGAAAAGCTATATCAACTAAGAATTCGACGGGGCTTGACATTGGCAGAGCTAGGTAATTTGCTAAGCGTTCACAATACATTTGTATCACAGCTAGAAAAGGGCAGGAAGGTTCCTAACGCTGAAATGATTCTTAGGGTGGCAGATACTTTCAACGTAACTACTGATCAATTAATGCGTGATGAGTTGGATTTGCCGGAAGAACATTGCTGAAACGCTGTATAACAACCCCAATGCACCCGACCGTCGAGGGGTTATCGGTTGGAGTTTTAAGGTCATCTGTGGCGGGTGATTGGGAACGTTAGCTGGCTAGAGCAGGTTTATGCTCGGTCTTCGGGATCTATTTCCCATCCTTAATTCCTGTCAGCCGACATGCCCCAGGTTGACGCTTGTTGTTTCTTGTGAATGACCGAATCCAATACCTGAAAGTCTATGCTCCTATCCCCACACCTTACCCCGCAACCCATCGGGGGGCGTAATGCCGTAGCGGTGCAGCAAAGTGGGCAACACATCATAGAGTTGTGCGCCCTCCAGCACCCGACCATTTTGGGGCTGGCTGGGGTCGTGGAAAATCACTAGACCAAAGGGGGCGTGGTTGGCGTCGTCGGGGCCAGTGTCGTTTTCTACGGTATAGAGGCTGTTTAAACCGATGCTGCCGACGGAACGCCAAGCCAGATCGTCAAAATACACAATCAAATCGGGTGCCCGTCCTCGCACCTTTTGGTAGATGTCCTGGGGTTTGAAGACCTTGATGGGCAAGGGGTTGCCGCTAGGATCGGTCAGGGTTTTGAGCTTTTCGGTTAGTTCCTGGCGCAGGGCTTCATAGTCGGCCATGGCCACGGTGCCCTCGGGTTCGCGGCCCTTAACATTGAAGAAAATTCGGGCATAGTAGCCCCCAGCCCCCCACACCTGGGTTTGGCTCCAATCCACCGCTGCCTGGTCGAGGGGGATCACCTGGTCAGGGGCTTCCTTGAGGGCGAGATAGCCCTGGCTGATCAGCCATTCGTTGATGCAAATGCCGCCCATCAAGGGTTGTGCCCCGTGGTCGGACACCACCAGCACAGCGGTGTCGTCATCGCAGTGGGTCAACAATTCGCCCACCCGTTTATCCACATGGACGTAGTAGTCGTGGATGGCGGTGGCGAAGGGGGAATCCGGCTCGTACTGGGGATGGCGCGGATCCATCGGTTTCCAAAAGGCGTGGTGCAGGCGGTCTACGCCCATATCCACCAGCATCAAAAAGTCGGGTTGATCTTGGTTAATGAGCTTTTCAGCCAACGTAAAGCGCTGGTCACACAGGCTGTAGAGGTTGGCTAGGATGCGCTCTTTTTCTTCGGAGCGGAAGTTGGGCACATCCATCATAAAATCCGGCATCCAGGCTTTGATCTGGTCGCCTAGTTCCGGCGGATGGGTAAAGGGAACGTCCGTGCTGGGGGTGAGAAAGCAAGACACCAGGGAACCGTTCACCGCGTAGGGGGGCGAGGTTCCCGGCACACTCAGCACCGCCACCGACCAGCCCGCCTCTCCCAAAATGTCCCACAGACGCGGAAACTTCACCGCCCGTCCGTCGGAAATGGCCATGGAGTGATAGTCCCGATCCCGTCGATTGCGAAACCCGTAGATGCCCAACTCCCCCGGATCGCGCCCGGTCATCATGCAGCTCCAGGCCGGAACCGTGATGGCCGGAATGCTGCTCTCCATCCGGCCATACATGCCCTGGGCCATCAAGCGACTCAGGTTGGGCAAATCCTCCCGCCAGTGCTCGAACACCAGGGACGGCTCCATGCAGTCGAGGCCAATAATCACAAGGCGAGGCGTAGGCATAGCACAGCGTTGGGGAGACATCCGAACTGCCTCCATTGTACGGGCGCATCTGTCCAGGCGTGTACCGCGAGTCAAAGTCCCTCTCCTCATGGGAGAGGGATTTAGGGTGAGGGCGACCAGGGTATGGAGCTGCTGAGCTTAATCCACACTGAGATATCCCAACTCCCTAACCCCGCCCCGCCCGAAACATCCCAAACCGACACAGCCCCGCCCCAAAGGCCAGCCGCATCAACAAAATAGTGGGCACCTCCCGCAGGGATTTGATGAAGCCAGAAAAGCCAAACTTGATCAACCCCTTGGGCCGCACAATGCCCTGCCAGATGGAATCGAGCCAGGAGGGTAGGGTTTCTTGAGTCCAGTCGGCGGTGGTGACGGTGCCTTGCACGAGGCCCGTGGCTTCGAGGTGTTCGGCAAAGCCTTCGATGCTGGCAAATTGGGGATGCGCCCATTGATCTAAAAGCTGCTGCATAACAGGCTTTTCCCAGAAATTCAGGGGCTTTTGGCGGTCGTCCCGCTGGTTCCAATCGGCCACGACGAGAATGCCACCCGGTTTCAGCACCCGCATGAGTTCCTTGGCAAAGATGGCCTTGTCGGGCATGTGGGGGCCAGCCTCCACCGACCACACCACCTCAAAGCTGGCGTCGGGGAAAGAGAGATTCATGGCGTCATCCACCTGGAACTGGGCGCTCACTCCGGGGGGGGTGAGTTCCGTAGCCCGCTGCACCTGTTCGGGGCTAATGGTGACACCCGTGACCGCAAAGCCGTAGTCCCGCGCCAAAATGCGGGAACTGCCGCCAATGCCGCAACCCACATCAAGGACAGTGGTTCCGGGTGGCAAGCGATCTAACCCGCCCCAGCGAACCATTTCGTGCACAAAATCGGCCTTGGCAGCAAGAAAGGACTTGCGGCGCGGGGGCGACCCATAGTGCCCTAGGTGAATATGTTCGCCCCAGTAAAATTCAAGGATGCCGTCCTGGGTCCACTGATCGTAGGCATTAGCTACGGAGTTGGCGGACTGGTAGCGGCGGGCGGTGACGAAGTAGACGAGCAAACCCAGCCCTAGCAGCCCCACCGAAAGCCCCAGAATCGACAGAAATCCCATGCTAGAAATGTTTCCAATACTTAACAATCCTGCCCTTCATTGTGGCAAGGTTGCGACCCCAGCGCAATGAACCGGGGCTAGGGATGATGGGCGGTGGGAGACCAGGCCCGCAACTCGGTGGAGAGAATCGGGATGGGCGTTGCAGTCTGCCCAGGGCTGTGAGCTAGGGCTGGGCCGTTCAACAACACAGTATTCATCAGTACGGCCAAACCGCCCGATACCGCCATCAAACCGAGCCACTCGACGTAATCTCTCATGCGCGTTTTCAACCGGGTAATGTTTATGGGAGGGGCTCAATATTGCCTAGGCATGGGCATTGCCTAGGATAAGCCCCTAGGAACGGTTCTAGGATACTGTCCTAGTCAGGGAATTGGCATCCAAGCCATTCCATCATAGGACGGCCCTGACCGCTGCACGCGGGTTTTGTGACCCTATTCAAGGTGTCCCTCTTCAAGATGAGCCCCTATTCAAGGTGAGATGTAGAAACAGGCTTCGACGGTTCGGCAAGCTGACAAATTAGCCTGATCGGTATCACCTTCTCGGAAAAATCATCATGGGAATGGGGTTATTCCTAGGCGGCCCGAAATGAGCGAAGGCGCAGTCTGTGCTGCGCCTTCAACAATCTGCCTAGAATCGCTAGGCCAGAATTAAGCGGCTTCCATCCAGTCATAGATTTGCTCAAGTTGCTCCAGGGTGACTAAACCGTATTGCCACAGAATCATCGGCAGCGGCCCAGGATCTTGTTCGCTGTGCTTTAGGGCCACCTGTAGCGAGGCCGCCGAAATGGCTAGCTCATCCTGCAAGAATTGCAGCAAGTTTGGGGTTGCATTGACGGTCATTGAGTGATCACCTCCTTGGCTAAATCACAGTGGTCTGGAATGATGTTGCCCACGATTTTACACAAGGATACCCACTTGGCAACACCAATTTTTGACCAGGTTAGCGGATGGTTGAGACCTCGCCCACGATTTCGGCATCATTTCCCCCTAGGAAGGAGCTTTGGAGCCACTGCACCTGGTTTTTACCTTCGCCCCAATGTAGATCACGATGATCCCCATTGTCTTGGTTAGATCAACGGTTAAATCGCGTTGGGGGATGGGGAAGATCCCCCATTTTTCGGACGGTTTGCCCACGGTTGGAGGTTGCTGCCCGTGGGCGATCTCCCATGGGGGCAGGGGTGGGCTAGCGAGAATCCGTAGAAACCCAGTCGCCATTCCAGGGGCCACCCCCGGTTTCTAGACCCGCTTGATCACTGTGGGCCGCCAGCAGTAGGGTGAGGGTGCGCCCCCGTTTTCGCCATAGGGTGAGGCTGAGGTGCCCTTGGGCGGTGTCTCGACAGTGGGGCTGCATGCCATGGCGGGTAGGGACAAGCACCGCCTGACCAGGGTGGCAAGTGTTGCCGGAGAGTTCCACCACATAGTCGGGACGCTCGGCCCTCAGATGCCAGGAACCCCAGGGGGCGATGTGCCACTGGAGGGTAGCGTTCCAGGGCACAAATTCGTAGAACTGCCCCCGGTGATGGAGACCCACCATGGCCACTTCCTCGGTGCGGGAGAGCACTTGGCGACGGCCCCCGCCAGCGGTGAGGGCAAGATCCGGCTGGTTGAAGGCGTTGCATTGCAGCCAAAACCACTTTTTGGGAAAAGCACTACCCCAGTTTTTCTCGCTGTAGGCGGGGGCTTGGCTAAAGTCGTAGCGCTGTCCCTGCCAATCGATCCAGCCGCTGGCCCAACCGTGGGCCATTAACACCTGCCAACCGGGCTCAAAAATTTGAAGCTGAGACAACAACCCAGCAGTCGATTGCTGGGCCTGATCTGGATTTCCCCAGCCATAGACAGGTTCGGTGGCATATTGCCAACGGGTTGTGTGACCACTGGCGGGATCGTACAGCTTACCCTGGTGCCAGGTGGCGGTAGCTTGATAGCCCTCCTGTACGTGGCGATCAAATTCTCCCGGCAGCAAAAACTGGGGGCGAAGGGGTTGGGGATTCATCCCTGTGGCCCAGTGCGGGGATAGACCGGAGGTCTTGCGCCCATGGCCCAGCCCCAGCCCCTCTCGCCAGGCCCAAAAAAGATGGAGATTGGGAAAACTGCGGCAGAGATAGCCATCTTGGGGGCCAAGGATTTGGGCGGCACCACCGCTGTGGGGCTGTTCACCACCGGGGTCTTCGATGGAATACATGAAAGCAAAGCTGTGCCCCACCTCCGGCAAGATAACGCGGAAATACCAGCCTTCAAAGAAACGACGGCGGGTGCCTGTCCAGTGGTAGCCGCTGTGGGGGGTTTGGAGGGGATGTAGCCGAAAACCAGGCATTAGGATTCCACCCAGCGGGGCACGTAGCACCAGCCGTCGCGAATGTGATCTCGGTGGTGTTGGTAATTCGCCTGCTTTTCCCCCACCAGCCGCCAAAATGCCTTGGAATGATCCATATGAATAGTGTGGCACAGCTCGTGGATGAAGACGTAATGCACCAACTCTGGCGGCAGGAACAGCAATTTGTAGTTGAGGCTGATGTCTTTTTGGGTCGAGCAACTAGCCCAGCGGGTTTTCTGGCCGCGAATCGAGACCTTATTAAACGGCAGACCGATTTCAAAGCTGAGTTCCCGAATCCAGGGGGCAAACTCGGCGCGGGCTTTGCGAGTCAGCCACTGGCGCAGCAGGTTGGTGCAGGCGGCAGCATCCTCAACATTGCCCCGCACCAGCAGAGTAAAGGGGCTGGGCTGAGTCAGGGTAATGCGCCGACTGTGGCTGGCTTGGTAGAGAACGTCCCAGGTTTGCTGGCACGACCGCAGCTCGATTTGGCTGGGCTGGGCTTCAAAGTGCGCCTCGGCTAGGCTCGCCGTTTTGTGCTGCACCTGCCGCACCGTCTGCCACAGCCAGGCCTGCCGTTTATGCAAAATGTCTGGCACCTGGGCGGGGTCAAACCCTGGGGGAATGACCACCTCAATGTCGCCATGCAAATGCACCTTAATGGAGACATGGCGGGCACGGTGGCTTTCCCGAATGCGGTAGTCTGGCAACCCCGAGGGCAGCACTTCTAGTAATTCAAGCTGTTGGGAAGACTCGGTCATGCCGATGGCCTGATCACATCGCCTGTTCTATCCTACGGCGGTCTAGAAACGAGAGCAAAATTTCCTGGTGAGGACGCCCTAACGGACGCACCTGCCCTGCCCGTTCAGAATAGCGCTGGCCCTGGTGAATGTCGTCCACCGTCCACAGCCCCAAATCCCAGCCCTCCATCAAGATCAGGGAGTCTACCGCCACCGGCAACTGCCCTTGGAAGACATGGCGCACCACCTGATCGGTCTCCGTTCGCTGAAACAAGTGAAGCTCTGGCGGCGCATAGCCAATTTCCTCCAGCAGTTCCCGCCGCATGGCCGTAGGCGGATCTTCTCCCGGCTCCATGTGGCCCCCAAAAAAGCCCCAGTGGCCAGGGTAGAGAATGCCTGGGATATCGTCCCGCAGTTGCAGCAAGAACCGATCGTGTTGATATAGGATGGCCACCGCCACCTCGTGTTTTTCTGCCATAGAGATTGGGCCAGAAATTAGGCCAGAGATTGAGTCAGAATATGATCACCGCCTACCCCTAGGGCAAGATTTCTGAGTTATACCAAGTTGGCCCAAGAACGGCAAATGCCTAATCCCTCACTTTTCCGCCACTCCCCCATCATTCAATGGAAAAATCTGGAGCTTTGGGTGATTTTCCCTAGCGCCCCGACCCCCGCTCTTCCCAACCTGGGCTGGGATATGGCTTAACCCCCAGGCGAATGATAGACCCGGTGGCGCGTGACTGAATAAACCAAAGCGAGGTTTTCATGGGATCTGGCTCCTAGATGTGCCCTAAACGATTCACTAGAGAGCACTACAGATATCCCTCCGGCGATTGCGGATGGACTCAGCCACCTGAGGAATTGGCCTAGTTGGCGGAGTTTCGAGCCTAGTTCGATGATCGTGGGCGCAACCGTTGGCTCAGCAACCCATGGCGAGGGCTAAGGAGGAAGGCCAGGGCAAAGAACCCCGACACCACCAGCACAATGGCTGGCCCAGAGGGCAGGTTGACGTAGTAGCTGAGGTACATGCCGCTGATGCTAGAAACCACACCGATTCCGGCTCCCAGCACCATCACCTGATGCAGACGGGACACCAGCAGATAGGCCGTTGCGCCGGGGGTAATGAGCAACGCCAGCACGAGAATCACCCCTACCACCTTCATACTGGCTACGACGGTCAGGGCAATCAGCACCATCAGCCCCGTGTTGAGCCAGCCCGTGGGCAAGCCGCTAGCCTGGGCACCGAGGGGATCAAAGCTATAGAACAGCAATTCTTTGTAGAGCAGCACCACCGCCAGCAGCACCACCACCGCAATAATGGCCGTATCCCGCACATCCCCAGGGGTAACACCGAGAATATTGCCAAATAGGAAGTGATTGAGGTCGATTTTGTTGTCTTTTTGAATGGTGGTAATTAACGTAATTCCGAGGGCAAAAAAGGCGGAGAAGACGATCCCCATGGCGGCATCTTCTTTGATGGGAGATCGGCTGTGAATCCAGGCGATCAGCACCGTGCTCAGTACTCCAGCAATAAACGCCCCGACAAAGATATTGACCCCCAGCCAAAAGGCAATGGCTAACCCTGGCAGTACCGAATGGCTAATGGCATCCCCTAACAGGGCGAGGCGCTGCACCATTAAATAGCTGCCCACTACCGAGCAGATGATGCCCACCATAATCGCTACCGCCAAGGATCGCTGCATGAAGGCAAATTGCAGCGGCTCATAGAACCAATTCAGCAGGGCCAAACTAGGCGACATGGCCAAAGAACCCAATGTGACCGCCATAGGCGCGGGTCATATTGTCGCGGGTAAGCACCCAGTCGCGGGGGCCAGCGGCAATCAGTTCTTTGTTCAGCAAAATTAACTGATCAAAATTAGCAATTGATTCGCCCAGGTCATGGTTCACTACTAGAATGGTTTTTCCCGCATCAGCTAACTCGTGAAAAATCTGAAAAATCACCGCCTCAGTTTTCTGATCGACCCCCACAAAGGGCTCATCAAAACAGAAAATATCCGCCTCCTGGGCTAGGGCTCGGGCCAAAAAGACTCGCTGCTGCTGTCCACCTGAAAGGGCACCAATGGGGCGATCTCTAAACTCCACCATTCCCACCCGATCCAGGGCATCCTTGGCGATCTGTCGGCTGGTGGCGGAAAAGCGGTTTAGCCATCCGGTTTTCTTCACCCGCCCCATCATCACGACATCCCACACCGTCGCCGGAAACGTCCAGTCAATCTGCGAGCGCTGGGGCACGTAGGCCACCCGATCCAACCGGTGGGCCAAGACATCATCGCCATAGGTTACCCGCCCCGTGACTACCGGAATCAGCCCCAGCATGGCCTTCATCAGGGTGCTTTTGCCTGCGCCATTGGGGCCGAAAATGCCCACCAAATGCCCAGGCCGCACCGTCAGGTTGATGTTGCGTAGGGCCTGGGTGTCGCGGTAGTTCACCGTGAGGTGATCCACCGTAATGATTGGGGTGCCTGGGGCAGCGGGGTGGGGGATGCGGTTAGAACGGGGTGCCATAGGAGTGTCCAAGGATAGCCGAGTCTGGGTGGCCCTCCCCCTAAAATCGCGCTCTCAAGCTGGGAGAGGGACGTTGCAAGATATTTCCGGCTTCCCTCTCCCAGGGAGGAGAGGGGCTGGGGGTGAGGGCCAGAAAGAGGTTTTTCAAAAATGAAACGATTATGAAAAATATTGTACCGTAAAAATGAAAGGAATATGAAATGTAACCCATGCAACGGATCGCCTCTTTCTTCCGGTTCCCACGCTATTCAGCCTTCCCCCTCCTGTTGTTGGCCATGGGTGGAGGATTGTCGGGCTGTGAAGCCTCCAATCCAGGGGATTCCAGGGTTGGCGGTTCTGCTGGGGAAGGACGACCCGCTGTGGTCGCCACCAGCACCATCATTGCCGACTGGGCCGAGCAGATTGGCGGCGACCAGATTGAACTCACCAGCATTCTCCAGCCCGGTGCCGATCCCCATGTGTACGAACCTGTCCCCGCCGACAGTGTGGCCTTTGAGCAGGCCGACCTGATTCTCTACAACGGCTACAACCTAGAGCCGGGGCTAATTCGCCTGTTGACCGCCGCCGGAGCCAACGCCCAGCACCTCGCAGTAGGAGAAGTGGTGCCGCCCTTGCAGTTGGAAAAAGAAGGGCAGTCTGTCCCAGATCCCCATGTGTGGGGCGATGTGAGCAACGCGGTGCCGATGGTGGAAGCGATTCGGGATGCGCTCATTGAATTAGATCCAGCGCAAGCCGATACCTTTACCGCCAACGCCGCCGCCTATATCGAAGACCTCAACCAACTGCACGACTGGATTGGAACCCAAACCGCCACCATTCCGCCCAATCAGCGCCAGCTCGTCACCACCCACGATGCTTTTCAGTACTATGCCAACGCCTACGGGTTGACGGTGGCCGGAACCCTGATCGGCATTAGCACCGAGGAACAGCCCAGCGCCCAAACGGTGCAGCAGTTGGTGAGGGTAATCCAGAACTTGGGCGTGCCCGCCATCTTTGCCGAGACCACCGTCAATCCTCAACTGATTACCACCGTGGCCCAAGAGGCTGGAGTGACCCTAGCCGAACAGGAACTCTACGCCGACTCCATCGGTGCCCCCGGCAGTGAGGGCGACAGCTATTTAAACATGATGGTCGCCAATACGCGGGCCATTGCGGAAAACTTGGGCGGCACCGTGACGGCAAGGTAGATCCAACGGCTCCGCCCCTACTGCGGGATAGAGATATTTCTGGGAAACGTAAACTAAAGTAAAGACAAGGCCAGCCTCGACCTGCCGAAGGCCTCGCCTTGGAAGAACAGCACGGGTCAAGGGGCAGGGATTTCGCGGTACGGCGCAGTTGGGCAATTTAAGGAAGATCGCAGCGATGGATCAGCATTGGCAACGGCTTTGTTGGCTAGATCGTGAGCAGCGGCGATGGCTGGGCGGGGCTTTTCTGGTGGCCCTGGCCCTTTTGGGCAGTGGTTGCCGTAGCTGGCAAGAACCCAAGGCCCTAGCTCAACCGCAACAGTCTGCTGAAGAAACTGGCCCAATTGTGGTGGACGTGGCCCAGGCCCAGTCTGCCGCCTCAGCCTCTAGACAGTACACGGGCAGCACCCAGCCCGCCCGCCAGGTGTCCCTGCGTTCCCAGGCGGAGGGCAACCTGTTAACCCTGTCCTACGATGTGGGGGATGCGGTGCCCCAGGGGCAGGTGGTGGGTACGATTGAAGGCACGCTGTTGCAAACCGCTGTGGGGGAAGCCCAGGCAGAGTTGGCGGCCCTCCAGTCTGAGGTCACCCGTGCGGAGGCAGAACTGGCAGACATTCGTACCCGCATTGAGCAGGCGAACCTCCAGCTTCAGCAGGCCCGCAACGATGCCCAACGCCTACGTACCCTAGCCAATGAGGGAGCCATTGCCGAACAAACCGCCGAACAGGCCGAGACTACCCTAGGCACCGCCCAACAAGCCCTGAAGTCGGCCCAGGAACAGGTGCGCACCCGCGAGCAATCCGTGGCGGCGGCCAAGCAGCGGGTGGTGGCTCAGCAAGCCATTGTGCAAGAAACTCAAAAGCGCCTGTCCTTCGCTAACCTGACGGCCCCCCTCAGCGGCGTAGTGCTAGAGCGACTGGTGGAACCGGGGGATTTGGTGCGCCCCGGAGAAGCGGTGCTGACGCTGGGGGATCTGTCCGAAGTGGTGGTGGTGATTGACGTGGCCGACCGCAACCTCAGCGAGTTTCGCCTGGGCCAATCCGCCACCGTGACCCTTGACGCCCTGCCGGGGGAAACCTTCCGGGGCCAAGTGAGCCGCATTTCGCCCCTGGCCGACCGTACCTCTCGCCTGGTGCCCGTGGAAATCACGCTGCCGAACCCCGGTGGACGCATTGGCAGTGGCCTTTTGGCCAGGGTAACGGGGCTAGGCTCCTCAGCTAATGCGGTGCTGGTGCCCGAAAGTGCCCTCTCGGTGGGCGAAGGCAGCGGTGGCCCAGGGAATCCTCCCGGTGGTGGTCAGGCCAGTGGTCAGGCTAGTGGCCAGGGCAATGGTCAAGGCGGTAGCCCAGGAAATCAAATTTTTGTCCTTCAGCCCCAGGGCGAGGGCTTTGTGGCGATGCCCCGTACCGTTCAGGTGGGAGAACGCAGCGACGGCCAGGTAATGATCTTGGCAGGGCTTTCCCCTGGCGAGCGCTACATTGTCCGTAGTGGCCAACCCCTGACTACTGGGGCAGCGGTTCAGCCCAGTTTGTTATCGGATTAGGATCCCAAGGCAGAGCGAGCATCCTGCCTGTCAGCCCTGAAGTTGCTCTTCTAAATGAGGTTCTACGGTGGGCGGTGCCCACCCTACATCTCTCCCGACTCCCGACTCCCGACTCCCCCGCTCCTCTACTCCCCACTCCCCCCATGACGCCCTCACCCCTCACCCCCCAGCGGTTCAGTATTAGCGGTCTGGCGATTCGGCGGCACATCGGCACCCTGATGCTGGGGCTGACGGTGCTGGTGATGGGCATTTTTGTGACGACCCAGTTGCCCGTGGATCTGCTGCCCTCGATTACCTATCCGCGCATTGGCCTGCGGGGAGATGCCCCCGGACTATCGCCTGTGGTGGCGGTGGATGAGGTGACGCGCCCCCTAGAGGAGGCCCTGGCCACAACGGAGGGGGTGGTGCAGATCTTGTCCCAAACCCGCGAGGGCCAGATTAGCATTGACCTATTTTTTGAACCCGGTGGCGACATTGACCAAGCCCTCAACGATGCCACGGCGACGCTGAACCGAGCGAGGGGAACGCTGCCGGACACCATCGAAACGCCTCGGCTGTTTAAGTTTGATCCCTCCCAACTGCCCGTCTACGAAATGGCGCTGACCTCGGATCGGCTGAGTGCTCAGGAGTTGCGAATTTTTGCTGAGGAGGAACTGGAGCGAGAACTGCAACAGGTGCCGGGGGTGGCCAACACCGATGTTTCCGGCGGCGTGGAGGAGCAGGTGCAGGTGAATGTGGATTTGCCTCGGCTGCAAGCGGCAGGGCTAGGCCTGAATGATGTGCTGACAGCCCTGCGGGAACGCAACCAGGATGTCTCTGGCGGGCGACTGCGGGGGGGCGAGGCAGAAACCCTGACCCGCCTAGTGGGGCGCTTTACCTCGGCAGCGGAACTGGCCACCCTGCCGATTACCGTGCCTGGTACGAATCCTCCCCAGCAGGTGTTGTTGCAGGATGTGGCCGCCATCGAAGACAGCACCGAGGAACAGCGGGTGTTTGTCAGCCTCAACGGGCAGCCAGCGGTGAAGGTGAGTGTGCAAAAGCAGCCCGCCGCCAACACCATCGATGTGGTAGACGGGGTGAAGGCCAAGCTGGCGGACATGCAGCGCCTCGGGCAAATGCCGGAGGGCATGGCCATGACCGCCACCCTCGACGAATCGCGCTTTATCCGTAATTCCATTAGCAATGTGGTGGTGTCGGGGCTAACCGGGGCGGCCCTGGCGGCGATTACGGTGCTGCTGTTTTTGGGATCCCTGCGCCAAACCTTCATCATTGTGTTGGCCATTCCCCTGGCCTCTTTGGCGGCGCTGGCGCTGATGGGGCTGTTTGGCCTGTCGCTGAATGTGTTTAGCCTGGGCGGGTTGGCCCTGGGCGTGGGCATTGTGGTAGATAACTCCATCGTGATGCTGGAAAACATCGCCCAGCGGGCCGAAATGATGGAACGCTCCCCCCTCAAAGGCCGCTTTCGGCAGCAGGAGGCGCTGTTTCAAGCCGAGGCCAGCAGTCGCGAATTGGAGTCGGCCCTGTTCGCTTCGACCACCACAAACCTGGTGGCGGTCATCCCTTTTTTGCTGATTGGCGGCTTCATTTCTCTGATTTTTAACGAGCTGATTTTGACCGTCAGCTTCTCGGTGGCCGCTTCCCTCGCCGTAGCCCTCACCATCGTCCCTGCCCTGTCGGCCCGCATGTTGATGAGGAGACCCACCCGGTCGCTGCAAAATGTGGGGCTGTTCCGCTGGTTTAACCAACGTCTGGAGGGCGTCACCCTAGGCTATGGACGCTTTTTGGGGCTCGTGCTGCGCCATCGAATTTGGGTGATTGCCCTAGCCCTGGTGGTGTTTGGCGGCAGTAGCCTGTGGATGGTGCCGCGCATTCCCCAGGAAATTTTGCCCACCATCAACACAGGCCAAGCGCGGGTGTTTGTGCGGTTTCCGGCGGGCACCACCGTGGAGGCCAACCAACGGGTGATGCAAGCCGTCGATGAGATCCTGCTGGCCCAACCGGAAACGGAATACGTGTTCACCACGGCGGGGGGCTTTTTGTTTGGCAGCAACACCAGCGCCAACACCCTACGCGGCAGCAGCACCATCACCCTCAAATCGGGGAGCGACACCGCCGCCTTTGTAGAGCGCATGAACGGCGAACTGGGCCAACTGCCCCTAGTCGATACCCTAATTCGCGTTAGCCAGGAAACCGTGCGCGGGCTGGTGCTGAGCAACTCTCCGGTGCGGGCAGACATTGACCTCGGCCTCCAGGGCGACGACCCCAAAACCCTGGCCCAGGCCGGACGGCAACTGATGGCAGCCCTCGGCGAACAGGCCAAACTAGCCCGCTATCGGCCCGATGGCGAAGCCCCCCAGGAGGAACTACAAATTCTGCCCGACTGGGATCGGGCGGCAGATCTGGGCCTCTCGGCGGCGGATCTGGGGGCCACCATCCAAACCGCCCTCAACGGCACCGTGCCCACCCAGCTTCAGCGGGGCAACCGCCTAGTTGATATTCAGGTGCAGCTCCCCCCCGGCAGCGTGCAGCAGTCGGCCCAACTGCTGGATATTCCCCTCGTCACCAGCGCCGGCCAACGGCTCCAGCTTGGCGACATCGCCCAGGTGGCCATCGCCCCCGCTCCGGGCGAAATTCAGCGCATCAACCGTCGCCAGGTTTTTCTATTAGCGGGAGACTTGGCCGAAGGAGCCAGCCTCGGGGCGGCCCTCGCTGAAGCCGATACCATCGTTGACCAGCTAGACCTGCCCCCCGGCATTACCCGCTTGCCCAGTGCTGCCGCCGCCACCAACGCCGGACTTCAGCAATCCCTCCTGGTGCTGGGGTTGCTGGCCTCCTTCCTGGTGTTTGTGGTGATGGCGGTGCAGTACAACTCCCTGATCGACCCGCTGGTGATTATGCTGACGGTGCCCCTGGCCCTGGCCGGAGGAATCCTCGGCTTGTTTGTCACCCAAACCGCCATGGGAGCCATGGTGATTGTGGGGGCGGTGCTGCTGGTGGGCATTGTGGTCAACAACGCCATCATCATGGTGGAACTGGCCAACCAAATCTACAACGACACCGGATGCTCCCGCCAAGCCGCCATTCTGCAAGCCGCCCCCCGCCGCCTACGCCCGATTTTGATGACCACCGTCACCACGGTGCTGGGCCTGTTTCCCCTGGCTTTGGGCATTGGCGAAGGCTCCGAGTTCCTGCAACCCCTGGGCGTGGTGGTGTTCTCCGGCCTTTCCCTGGCTACGGTGTTGACGCTGTTCATCATCCCCTGCTTCTATACCCTGCTCCACGGCGATCTGGGCCGAGGCAGAAAATCCCCCTCTCTGCCAGAGGAATACCCAGAACCCGCTGGGGTGTCTGCGCCTTAATAGCTGTAGGGTGCTATTCGCGAAGCAAAGCGCCGCAATGCACTAAGGCCATATACCCGAGACATTCGCGATGGGTAAGCGGTGCATTGCGGCCAGGGGAGTGATCGAACATTAGGCAAATCGTTTAAGCCGCGAATGTACCCTACCTCTGAACCAGAACCGTGCGACCCTGGGCAATCAAGCTGATTTTTCCCTTTCCCTGGGGGTGGCGATTAAACTTAGAGAAATTCGCTGTCCAGCTTGCGCTATGCTCCAGCCCTATGTTTCTCGCCCGGAGGTCGAAGCCTTTTTAGTTGCCTTGGGCCATGCGTTTGAAGAACCTCAGTCTAACCCAGTGGTGTTTCATGTCTGGGGTATTGGTGGGGTGGGAAAATCAACGCTGACCCGCAGGGCGCAGGAAACCTATCAGGGTAAGGCTAACTTTGCAGCGGTTTCCTTTGGCCTCACGGAAGGAATTGATGAGCCAATTCCTCTGATGGCAACGCTTTACGGGCAACTGGTGGCCAAGGATGCCTGGAATCGAGATCCCTTTTGGGACAAATACAGCCTCTATCGTGAAACCATCCTCAAACTCCAAACTGAGCCAGCCAATGGGCGAGGGGATGCCACCCCGGAGCAAGTGGGCCAGGTGAAGCAGCTTTTGCAGTTGGGGGTAGATGTTGCAGGTGAGTTGTTTTTGCCGGAATCTGCCAAAAAAACGGCCATAACCTTGCTAGATCGGGGGGTAGATGCCGTTGCTGCTGGATTATCTCTCAAAGATGGGGTGCAGCAGTTGTTGCAGCAACATAAAGCCACCCGCCGCAATGTGGAACTGCAAGAGTTTATGCTTGCGCCCTTGCCCAAGCTTACCCAAGCTTTTGTGGAAGGGCTGAGCCAACAGGGTAAGCAGCAGCCAATTATTTTGGTGCTGGATACCTACGAAAAAGCGCCTACCACCATTGATACCTGGCTATGGCGGACGCTGTTGGGCAATACCAATGTAGCGACCCAGCCAGTGCGGTTGGTAATTGCTGGACGAAACAACCTGCTAAAAACCGAGGGCTGGCGCAAACTTCAGCAAGATCGCCATGCCATCCGAGATCTCACCATCGAGCGTTTTGACCTACCCCAGACCCAAGATTACCTGGCCCAAATTGACCTGACCGATGCCGTTCAGATTGAACGCATTTTTCAGGTCACACGCGGCCTACCCTACTACCTCAACTGGATTCGGGAAGAAACGCAGAAGGGGCACGCCCTTAATTTTGACCAGGGCAATCAGGAGATTGTGCGGCTGCTGTTGCAGGGGCTAAACGATACCCAAAAGTTTCTAATTCAGCTTGCTGCTTGTTGCCGCTGGTTTGATGCCAAAATCATTCGCTATCTTACCGAAAAAGAAAGTCTCGATTTTGCCTCGGCAGTGGATGAAGAACGTAACTGCTACGGCTGGCTGACTCAGCTTGCATTTGCGGAACCCGTTGGTAAATACTGGCGATTGGATGACGTGGCTCGTAGTGTGTTTCGGCATTCCCTAGAACGCGATGATCTCAGCCAGATTCATGGCCACTTAGCCGACTATTTTCTAACCCAATCCAACCAGGAAGTAGACCCCAACGGCCCACCCTCCGACCAATACGAAAACCCCGACTGGCTAGAACTTCGGGCTGAATATCTCTATCATCTTCTGTTTGCCGAACCTGTGGCCAGCCAGCAGCCCTTCCTCACTCATTTGTTAGAAGCTAGCTACTTCCGTAAAGATGCCGTGATTCAACTACCATTCCTGGCCATCGCTAGCGAGTTTGACGTAAGTCAGCATCCTTTACTGCGCCACCGTCAGCGGCAGTTTTTAGCCAAAGTATATCCGGCTGTGTTGTACAGTCGGGCTGTCTTAGAAGAGATACCTGTAGATTATCTCTGGCTAGATTTATCAGGCTTTTCTCAAGCAGCTATTGATCAATCCATTGATCTTTGTCTTGGCTACCCTAAGCAATTTACAGGCTTAGCCCAGGTACTCGCTCTATACTACTGTTCCTGTCGATGTGAGAGTAATCAGGCTATCTCCTATTTATTACAGGCATACGAACAAGCCCAATTATTATCTCCAACACAGACTACAAGTTACCTTGCAGATCTATATCTTTGGAAGTTAGGAAATGCACTGGCCAACTTAGGCCAGCATGAGGCGTCCCTCGCTGCATATAACACAGCTCTCAAAATCATCCCCGATAAGTATGAAGCACTCAACAACAAAGGAAATTCACTGTTTAATTTAGGCAAGTATAAGGCTGCTATCGCCGCTTATGACGCGGCTCTTACCATCAAGCCCGATAATCATGAAATAGTCAATAATAGAGGAAATGTACTGTACACCCTAGGTGAGTATGATGCCGCCATTGCCTCTTATGATATGGCCATCGATCTAAAACCAGACAACCACGAAGCGCTATACAATAGAGCAGTTGCATTGCTTAAATTAGGTCACTATAAGGCTTCCATCACTGCTTATAACACTGTTCTTGATATCAATCCTGATAATCATAATGCGCTCAACAATAAAGGGAATGCGCTGTTTAATTTAGGCGATTACGAGGCTGCTGCCATCGCCTATGGGGCTGCTCTTACGATCAAACCTAATGATCAAGAAATACTTTATAACAGAGCGGTTACGTTGCTTAAATTAGGTCAATATGAGGCTGCCATCACCGCTTATGACACTGTTCTCGTCATCAACCCTAGCAACCACGAAGCACTGAACAACAAAGGGGTTGCACTAGCATACCTAGGACAAAAGGAGGCTGCTCTTGATGCATTTAACGCTGCTCTTATCCTTAAACCCAATTTCTACGGGGCAATCTACAGTAAAGCCTGTTGCTATGGCCTGCAGGGAGATGCAGAAAACGCGATTGATTACCTGCAAAAAGCCATTGACCTAGACCCCCAATATCGCGCTATGGCCAAAACCGACACCGACTTTGACCCCATCCGCCACGATGAGCGCTTTCGGGCTTTGGTAGAGGGGGAATAACAGGAAATCACTAGGAGAATAGCCATGACCATTCTGGTTCCACCATCCTTACAAAGTCTTCCAACTTCTCTCTCCATCGAGGGAGCAGTCAGTATTGTGATTGAAGAGGGAATTCCCATCTTTAGGGCATCCCAAATCATTCAGCATCGCATTGAAACCTTGCTGCAAAAACAAGCCGAAGACACCCTCACCCCAGAGGAAATCGCCGAGTTCGACCGCTACGAAGAAATTGATGACTATCTCGGCTTTGTAAATCGCACTATTCGCAACCTATATCTTGCCTCCCCTAGCGCCAAGTCTGAATAATGCCTGGACGCAAGTTCTCCCTCGAATTACAAAATCAAGTTCGTCAGAGAGCAAACCACCTCTGTGAATATTGTCACACCAGTGAAAAGTGGCAGTACGTTCAGTTCACTATCGATCATGTCATCCCTATTAAGCAGGGCGGTTTAGATGATCTAGAAAACCTTGCACTGGCTTGCTTTCACTGCAATCGGTATAAATCCAACCGTCAAGCGGCCATTGATCCAGAAACTCAACAGATGACGGATCTTTTTAATCCTAGAAATCAAGCTTGGGAGGATCATTTTATCTGGTCAGCAGATAAGCTAACCCTACTAGGGCAATCCGCTACGGGTAGGGCCACCATTAACGCTCTTCATCTCAACCGGGAGCGGATTCAACTCATTCGTGAAGCTGATTTAGCTGTGAATCGTCATCCCCCCAAGGATGATCTGGTGCTTGACAGCTTGCCTTAGGATAACTCATCGATACTATCGACTTTGCCCCCATCCGCCACGGTTCGCGCTTTCGGGCCTTGGTAGAGGGAGAATAGTAGGAAAGCACTAGGAGAATAGCCATACCCATTCTGGTGCCACCATCCTTACAAAGTCTTCCGGCTTCCCTCTCTATTAAAGAGGCCGTCAGCATTGTGATTGAAGAGGGAATTCCCATCTTTAGGGCATCCCAAATTATTCAGCATCGCATTGAAACCTTGCTGCAAAAACAAGCCGAAGAAACCCTCACTCCAGAGGAAATTGCCGAGTTTGATCGTTACACAAAAATCGATGAAAAGTCTATTCAGTTCTTGAGAACTGCTCAAGAGGCTGAGTCATCGTACTTAACCTCAGTTCGGGTTAGACATAGTGACCAGATCCCCTGGTAGACCACCCTGCGGGAAGCCAGCTACACCCCCAGCCCTCTCCCGGGAGGAGAGGGGAGCTAGAAAGGCTCAAAGTCCCTCTCCCTTGGGGAGAGGGATTTAGGGTGAGGTCTAAAGTGCAAGCTGGAAGCAGGTTTCTCAAGCTTGCAGCGACTGGCTTATCCCGAACTCAGGTTAGGATTAGAATGTCATGGGAGAGTTGTTCTGGCATGTCATTTTTTTGCTTTGTATCCGCTTAGCCCAACGCCTCAGTAAAACGGCAGCGGCCTAGGGAGAGATCAAACAAATGAAACCCATACTGCTGGGAAAGCGCCTCAAACACCTTCAGCCCCCGCACACTGTTGCCATGGCTATCTAGGGGCGGAGAGAAGACCGCGATTCCGGCCTGGTTGGGCACTACCGCAAGAATACCCCCAGAAACGCCGCTTTTGGCCGGAATTCCCACCCGAAAGGCCCATTCTCCGGCAAAGTTATACATACCACAGGTATACATCACGCTGAGAATATCGCGAACATGGGCGGCACCGACGGCCTGCTCTCCGGTGATGGGGTTAACGCCTTGGTTTGCCAGGGTAGCGGCCATCACTGCGAGGTCGTGGGTGTTGACCAGCACAGCGCACTGCTGAAAATACAAATCGAGGGCTTCGTCGAGGGGTTCGTCGATCATGCCGAAGTTGAGCATGAGGTGGGCCATGGCGCGGTTGCGGTGGCCTGTGGCTTTTTCGGAGAGAAAAGTGGACATATCGATGAACACCTCATGGCCAACATAGCGCTGAAACATCGCCAGCAGGCGATTGAGGCGGTCGGCGGGGTCTTGGCCTTTGATGAGGCTGGTGGTGGCAATGGCCCCAGCATTCACCATGGGATTGTCGGGGCGTTTAGAGTCTTCGTCGAGGCGAATGTGGGAGTTGAAGGGGTCTCCGGTAGGTTCTACGCCCACTTTTTTCAGCAGCTTTTCGCGGCCATAGTCCTCTAGGGCCATGCCGTAGACAAACACCTTAGAGATGGACTGGATAGTAAAGGTTTGCTGCACATCGCCCACATCGAAACTGCGGCCATCGAGGGTGACAACGCTAATGCCAAACCAGTCGGGGTTAGCCTTGGCCAGTTCGGGGATGTAGCAGGCGATCTGACCCTGGCGCAGGGGCTGAAGCTGAGTATGGAGGTCGGCGAGGAACGCTTGGATATCGGCGATGGCCATCGTTAGAAGTCCTGGGGGAGAAGTCCTGGGGGGTGCAGAGTAGGGCAGCGATAGGAATAACCCCGCTTTTAGGAAAACTGGGGCACTGGGGTAGGTGGCTCGGCGTTGCCCCAGGTGCCTAGGGTTCGGTCTAAACTAGAGAACCGCTCTTCTTGAGAATAAGGATACCCATGCCCCAATTTCCCACCACCATTGTGGCGGAGATTCAGCACTATCGTCAGGTGCTCGCCACGTTGCTCCTCTATGGCGGCAGTGTGCAGGGTGGGGGGGGGCAAGCCTTTGCCGATTTACTGGAGGCCATCGCAAATCAATCGACCACCGAGAGTTTGCAGGCCTATGGGCGCTGGTTTCAGGCCTTGGCGCTGGCCGAAGAAACCTGGTCGAGCTATCTGCAACGCTGCATTGTCTATGGGGATAACGCCTTTACCCAGCAGGCCCAGACCCACAATTTAGCCGATCTCCCTGGGGCTCTCACCGCAGCGGCCCGCCACGACCTAGCCCAACTGGAGGACCTGCACCGCCTGTCGAGCCAGCAGGTGGCCGAGTGGGTGCAGGTGGTGGGCAATTTGTCTGCGCCGCCCGTGGCGTGGGAGACCCATCCTGCACCGTTGCCCTTCACCTTTGACCCCACCCAGCCCTGGCCCAGCCAGATTGAGGCCCTGGCGACCCACTACCAGCGGCAGGGGGTCGGTCTTTTGGCTCAATACCATGTGTTTACCTGGCAGGAGAACGGGCTGCAAGGGGTGGCAAACCCCGACCCGGTGCGCCTAGACACCCTCGCCGCCTACGACACCCCCCGCCAGCAACTTTTGCAAAATACCCTAGCCCTGCTGCGGGGGCATCCGGCCCTAAATGTGCTGCTCTACGGCAGTCGAGGGTCGGGCAAATCATCCTTGGTGAAGGCCCTGGTGAATGAGTATGGCCCCCAGGGCTTGCGGCTGGTGGAAGTGCCCAAACCCGCCCTCCATGCCCTGCCCCAGATTGTGGACAGACTGCGCGCCGCCCCCCAAAAGTTCATCATTTTTGTGGATGATTTGTCCTTTGAGGACGACGACGACGCCTTTAAGTCGCTGAAGGTCGTGTTGGAGGGCAGCGTCACCGCTCGACCTCAGAATGTGGTGGTCTATGCCACCTCCAACCGCCGCCACCTGGTGCGCGAATATTTCAGCGACCGCCCCCGCCCCAGTGACCAAGACGACATCCAGGCCTGGGATACGGTGCAGGAAAAGCTCTCCTTTAGTGATCGCTTTGGTCTTACCCTCACCTTTGAACCCGCCGACCAGCCCACCTACCTGGCCATCGTCCAACACTTGGCAAAACAAGCCCATCTACCCCTCGCCGAGGAGGAGCTTCAGGCCAAGGCGCTCCAGTGGGCCACCCGTCACAATGGCCGCTCAGGCCGCACCGCCCGCCAGTTTATCGACTGGATGACCGCCGAGCTGATGCCCTAGATGATCTCCTAACGGCTTACCCCCGTCAGCCACCCGATCCAAACTCTGTGCGAAAGATCACGAAGGGGTGAAAGATTCTGAAAGTTGGAGTACACTTCAGCAAATCAAGGCCCCTTGGCCCCGGTCGAGGTCATCGACGAGCGAAGATGCCAGTCACTTCCTTAGATCCGTGGCAATAAGAGCCACTTTCCCTAGGCTTAATTGCTAGGTTGGGACGTCATTCTCAGGACAACACCCATGAGCCCAGAAAATCCCCTCAATACTGCCACCCTGCTCCCCGAAGCGGAGGTTTCCGAGCCCACCCTTGGGGCTCCCGTTGAGGTGGCTACTATGGATCCAACCCAAGTGGTTAGTACCTACGCTGACACCCTGATGGCAGGCCTGTTTGGCGATCTAGATCGGCTGCTGGAGGGCGATGAAGATGCCCTCACGGCAGTGGAAGCAGAACTACAAGCGCCCCCTCCCTCCAAGCCTCTTCACCCGGAGGACAATTCCCCGCCGCTGCCAGAACCCCAGGCCGACTCTGCCCCCGAACTGGCCCTAGCGGTGCCCCTCGCCACAGACCTCGTGCCCGTGGCCGAACCCATTCCCCAAGCCACGCCTACCGCTCCCTCCAAAACTCCCCTGGGCAAGCTGTTTGATCGGTTTCTGCTGACCTGTACAGCCTTTTCCCTCGCAGGGGTTGTGGTGCTGTTATGGCAGGGGCAGCGCCCTAATCTGGCCCCTAACCCCACATCTGACCCCACCCCCTCAGTGGGGCAAAGCGATGCCGAATTTTTGGCCTACCTCCAGCGCTCCCTCGATGCCATTGAAAAACAGGTGGCCGAGGTTGAGGCTACAGCCCAAGGTGCTCCCGCGTTGCCCAATACCGCTCTGATTCCACCCATGGGCATCCCCTCCCAAACCCCCAATTTGGGCGGGCCAGGACGTATCAACGTGATTGAGCGGATTTACATTCCCTACCAAACCACGCCGCCCGCCCTGCCATCCACACCGCCCACCACAGCGCAAGTGCCCCCCGCCACTGGAGTCTCCCCTGCCCTACCCACGGTTCCAGCCCCCAATTCTTCTGCCCCTACGCCCTCCCAGCCCTCAGTTCCGGTGGTCAATCATGTCCTGGTTGGGGTGCTGGAATTGGGGGATCGATCCGCCGCCCTCTTTGATATAAACGGCGTTTCCCAGCGGGTCTACATTGGCGAACGCATCGGCAATGCAGGCTGGACGCTAGTATCAGTCTCGAGCCAGGAGGTGGTAATTCGCCGCAATGGGGAAGTGAGATCGATCTATATCGGCCAGTCATTTTAGGGAAAGACGGTCAAGGCCAAGGGTAGGGATGTCGCTGCCAGCCCAAGCTCACCTTTCCCTAGGTAAAGGCAGCGATTATCCTGAAGACAGCCGTTGTCGCAGGAGTTGCCGCCGTGGGCCTATTTGAAGACCTCAGCAAGTTTTTGGAAACCCGCCTGGATGAATTTCTGCGGGCCAACCCCCACCTAGAACTGATGGGCTTAGAAGACCAACTGCGGAGCCAAGAACAGGACGCGATTACGCTGCTAGGCAGCCTAAAACGACGGGAGCAACAGCTTAAGGATCACATTCTGGCGACGGCCCAGGAGATCCAAAAATGGCACGAACGGTTGACGAAGGCTAAGGCAGCTAATCGGCCTGATTTGGTGGCCCTCGCCGAGGAACGGGAAGCCGCCCTCCTGCGCCAAGGGAACCAGTATTGGGGCCAAATGCAGGGGGTGATCAGCCAACTTGAGCAAACCCGCCTCCTTCAGCAGCAAATCCATGATCGTCGCCGCGAACTGAAGACCAAAATGGCCCAGCTTGAGGCAGAACGATCGGCCAAACGGGCAACCGAACGATCAACCCCGTCTGCCAGCACCTGGGAAACGGGCTGGTATCAATCGCCCAGTTCGGGGGGGATGCCAGCTAGCGCCGACCCCGTGGAAGCGGCTTTTCAGCGCTGGGAAACGGAACAGGAGTTGGAACACCTGAAGCAGCAGATGGGGCAATAGCCGCAGGGCTGAGACCGGAGAACCCCTGGCGATGGCAGCTACGACGGCTGGGAGGGCTGGCGGCTGGCCTGGCGGCCTCTAGTGGGCTTTGGGATTTCAAAGGAAATGGAATTAGTCGCTGGGGATCGCGTTCCTGGGGGAGAGGGCGCTAGGGGCATGACGTTGGCCCGGCTTGGTGGCTGGGCTGGAGGAGCGCTGGGGGGATTGGCTAGGGGCGGCGACACGGGCTGAGAACCGTCCAGCGAGGGCGGTTTGGCCTGATTGGACTGGGAGATGGATGGATGGGTTCCCAGCCCCAGGGCCTTGGCGTTGGAAAGAACCGCCAGCCCTACCCCGGCCAATACTGTTAGGGGAGACCACAGCCCACTCGGCAGGGGGGGCCAACTGCCCATCCCCTGAAACGCCTCGGCAGCGGCAAACAACAGCACAAAACAGAGCAGCCAAAGTTTCATGACTTAGTCGGTCTTAGCAGGACATCGGGAACCAGGGGCCAACCGAAAAGCAGGAATCGCGTGGGAGTGCCCCGTCACCGGACGGGTATACCCAAACGGGTGTTCTACTTTAGGCCGCTTTGATTATGCCACTGCTCGCCCTCGATGGCGGTGTCTTGGTCATGGGTTTTGAAGGTTAGGGATTCCATGGCGGATTTCACTCGGGTAAAGTCCATTGCGATGATCCCCCCTGCCCCCCTTGATAAGAGGGATGCAGAGCGAAACTTAGACCGCTAGATACTGGGGAGATCTAGAACCCAGAAAGGGGTATCTCACTCTACTGAGAACCGCTATGAGACGTTAGGGATTCTAAATCGAGGGATGGGGAAGGGGCCAACTCATGGAACGATTGAAAGATGCCATGGGTTAATTAAGGCTATGACCGTATCACGAACCATTTGCCTGGGTTTTCTAGTGTTTATCTCAGTGGGTACGCTGCTGCTGCTGCTGCCCTGGGCCAATGCCAGCGGGGGCTGGGGCAATCCTCTGGTGGCCCTCTTTACTTCAACCTCCGCCGTGTGTGTAACGGGGCTGGTGGTGGTGGATACGGGCACCTACTTTTCGCCCTTCGGCCAGGCCATCATTCTGGCGCTGATTCAGGTGGGGGGGCTGGGCTATATGACCGCCAACACCTTTCTTATGCTGCTGGTGGGGCGCAGGCTGAAGCTGAAGGATCGAGTCGCCATTCAGCAGTCGATGGACAGCAACGAATTGGCGGGGGGCAGCTCGGTCATTGTCTCTATCATTGCCACCACCCTGGTAATTGAACTGACGGGGATGTTCGTTCTCTATCCCACCTTTCAGCATGACTTTGGAGCTGGCTTCGGCCTCTGGCTGTCTATTTTCCATAGCGTCAGCGCCTTTAATAATGCGGGATTCAGCCTCTTTGCCGACAACATCGTGGGCTATGCCCTCAATCCCTGGGTTAACTTGGCTATCACAGGTCTGGTCATTTTGGGCGGCATTGGCTACCAGGTAATTATGGAACTGTTTCTGTGGATACGGCAACAGTTCCAGGGCGATAAACGACGCACCACCTTTTCCCTGAACTTCAAAATTGCGATTAGCACCACCCTGGCGCTGCTGGCGGTGGGCACCGTGGCCTTCTTCATCATCGAGTTTAATAACCCTACTACCTTGGGCAACTATGCCCCCCACCATAAGCTGCTGATGGCCTGGTTTCAGTCGGTGATTGCCCGCACCGCTGGCTTCAACAGCATCGACATTGGGGCCATGGGCGAGGCTTCTCTGTTTATTATGATTGCCCTGATGTTTGTGGGGGCTAGTCCGGGCAGTACGGGCGGCGGCATTAAAACCACCACCCTACGGATTTTGCTGGCCTGCACGCGCATGGTGTTGCAAGGCAAAGAGGGCGTGCTGATCTATCGGCGGCAAATTCCCCCTAGCCGAGTGTTGAAGGCCATTGCGGTGGTGATGGGGTCGGGGTTGCTGGTGCTGTCGGCCACCACCCTGGTATCGATTAGCAATCCCACAATTAGCTTTATTGACGTGCTGTTTGAAGCCGTCTCAGCCTTTGCCACCGTGGGATTGAGCACGGGCATCACAGCGGATCTGTCCGATGTGGGCAAATACGTCATCATTACCACGATGTACCTCGGTCGGGTGGGCATACTGTTATTTATGGCCTCCCTTCTGGGCGACCCCAAACCCACCGCCATTCAGTATCCCGAAGAGGATCTGCTAGTTGGCTAACCCAGGATTCCCGTCCCGCTTAGCCGACTAATCTGGGCCACCGCTTCCGTTAAATGCGGCATCGTTTGTTGTATTTCTGTCCCTACCGATGACGGTTTCCTCCTCACTGCGTCCCACCCTCAAAACCGAGCTACTAACCCGCCTTCGCCACATGGATCCGACGGAGGCCCTGCTACCCTCCAGCCATCCCGACATTGATCACCTCATCCACGACCTAGAGGCCATCACCCCCATTGCCCAGCCCCTCCAGCCCAACCACTGGCCCACCCTGCTGGGTACCTGGGATTTAATCTATGCCTCCCAGGGCACCGTGGTTACCCGTCGCATTCCGACCCTGTGGCCCGTGGGCATTCGGCGGGTGTGGCAGCGGTTGGCCCAGGCACCCCAGGCTAGCGCCCCGATTGCCGCCGAAAATGGGGCCGTAGTCAGTCTGCCCCTGGTTGGCGAACTAACGGCCATTGCCCAAGGGCTTTGGCAACCCTACGAAGAAGCCGAAAGCGCCAGCGTTAGTTTTGGGGCCTTTAGTGTGCAACCCACGCGGCTGTTGGGGGTGGCGGGGTTACATCTGCCCAAGCTCACCCTGCCCGTTTTTGAAGCTCTGCGCCGCGAAGCCCTGTGGATTACCTCCTACCTCGACGACGACCTCCGGGTGGGACGCGGCGTAACGGGAAACCTATTTGTGTTTCAGCGCACCCCGGTAGAACGCCCTGCCTGGGCCAGTAAAACGGCCTAGCTTAACCTCAGTTCGGGAGACGCCAAACATTGCAATATCAAGAACCCTGCTGCCAGCTTGCACTGTAGCCCACCCTGACTAGCCTATAGCTGTGGATAAAGATGCAGCCAGAGAGGCATGGATGCTTGTCTATCCTTAACGCTCCATAGTGCATCGGGTTAATTACCGAAACTCATCCCATAGAGTTCCATCACACGGCTAAGGTCTAGGCGGGATTGGGCACTGAGGCCAAAGGTGGATCGGTGGCCTCGGTTGAAATGATCCGCAGCAGCGCAGGCGATCATGGCAGCGTTGTCGGTGCAGAGGCTCAGGGGCGGAAAGAGAACACGCAGGTTATGGGCCGCCGCTGCGGTCTGCAAATGGTGACGCAGGGCGCTATTAGCCGCCACGCCACCGCCGACGGCAATGGTGGTAAAGCCGTGGTCGAGGGCGCAGGTGATCGCCCGTTTGGTCAAACTTCTGGCCACCGTCGCCTGAAAACTTGCCGCCAAATCCGCCACCGGTAAAGGATCAACACCCTCAGCCTTGAGTTTGTCCACCAGCCGCAGCACCGCCGTCTTCAGGCCGCTAAAGCTAGAGTCGTAGGGATGGAAGCCACCTTCGGGTAACGAAATGTTGCCCTCTGGTAGGGGAAAGGCTTTGGCGTTGCCTTCCTTAGCAAGGCGATCGATCACTGGCCCGCCGGGATAGCCCAGCCCCAGCAGTCGGGCCACTTTGTCGAAGGCTTCCCCCGCCGCATCATCGCGGGTTTGGCCCAGGGTTTTGTAGTCGCCGCAGTCGTTGACGCCAATTAAACTGGTGTGTCCGCCGGAGACCAAGAGGCAGAGGTAGGGCGGCTGAAGGTCGGGCTGGGCCAGATAGTTGGCGTAGATATGGCCTTCCAGGTGATGCACCCCTAAAAACGGCTTGTTGTGCACCATAGCAAGGGTTTTTCCCGCTGTCAGGCCCACCATTAGCGCACCGACGAGGCCAGGGGCACTGGTGGCAGCAATGCCGTCGATCTCGTTCCAATCCAGCCTTGCTTTGTCTAAAGCAGCTTCTAGCTCGGATCCTAGGGTCAGGACGTGCTGACGGGAGGCCACTTCGGGCACAATGCCGCCGTAGCGTTGGTGGATGTCAATTTGGGTAGAGACAACGCTGCTGAGGATGGTGCGGTCGCGAACAATCGCCACCGCCGTTTCGTCACAACTGGTTTCGAGCGCTAAAATCGTGGCCATTGGGTTAAGGGACGTAACGTTTGGGGAAATTTGTAGAGATGTAAACACCCTACCGATCTTAGCTTTACGCTGTTTCGGCGGCGGGGTATTATGACCTCCAAGTTGGGTGAATTTTTGTACAAAAAACTTAACGTTCGTTTGAATCGCCCCAGTTTCTTAGGTCATTAAAAGGAACAGTTTATGCGACGGTTTTTTGCTGTAGCTCTGGTCATTTGTCTCTGGTTCGGGATTGCAGCCCCGGCCTCCGCTAGCATCGCTGGCGATAACGTCTCCGGTCTCACCCCCTGCGGCCAAAATCCCGCCTTCCTGAAGCGGGCCGCAGCGGCCACCACCGATCAAGCGAAGGCTCGTTTCGAGTTCTACGGAAGCTCTAGCCTGCTGTGCGGCACCGATGGTCTGCCTCACCTCGTGGTCGATGGCGACCTCGCCCATGCTGGCGAATTTCTGATTCCTAGCCTGCTCTTCCTGTATATCGCGGGTTGGATTGGCTGGGTGGGTCGTGCTTACCTGATTGCGGTGCGTGGCGAGAAGAATCCTGAAGAGAAAGAGATCATCATCGATGTGCCCCTGGCGATCAAGTGCTCTCTGAGCGGCTTTGCCTGGCCTCTGGCAGCCTTCAAGGACATGGCCAGCGGCGCTATGTTTGCCAAGGATGACGAGATCACCGTTTCCCCTCGCTAGATCCCTCTAGTGCCCTGATGTTTTGCTTCCTATTCAGGAGAAAATTCCATGGATAACCTGCTCAAGTATTTGTCTACCGCTCCGGTGTTGGCCACCGTTTGGATGGTCATCACCGCTGGCATCATCATCGAATTCAATCGCTTCTTCCCCGACCTGCTGCTCCATCCCTAGGACTTTTCCTAGGTGTGAAGGGGGCTTATAGCGGTTTTCTGATTGATGAGATACACCCACAACCTATGAACGATGGGCTTAAGCCCATTGCCTGTGACGCATCTTACTGAAATCCGTTATATGCTGCCCTGCGGTTAGGTGAAGACCCATCTTTTCTAAGCTGTTCCAAGGTCTGAGTGACTGTTTTATGAGGTTCAAGACTGTCCCTATCGCCCTGCGATCTCTGTCGTCCAGCGATATCGACCAGAGCTAAGTAAACAGTCACTTTTATTGCTGTGATACCTGTTTGAGTTGGAGAACGACATCCTATGTCCGATGTGATTAAGCCCGCCCTTGGCGATCCCCAGATCGGCAACCTCGAAACGCCGATCAATTCTTCGGCCTTTACCAAAGCCTTCATTGGCAACCTGCCCGCCTATCGCCCCGGCCTATCGCCCCAGCGTCGTGGCCTGGAAATTGGCATGGCCCACGGCTATTTGCTCTATGGCCCCTTTGCCCTGCTTGGCCCCCTGCGCGATTCTGACATCCCTGGCCTAGCGGGCCTGTTGGGTGCTGCCGCCCTGGTGGTGATTCTCACCGCCTGCCTATCGATCTACTCTGGCGCTGGCATCAACGCCGCCGTGACCAAGGCTACGGCTCCCTTCACCCCTCCCGCTGGCTTCGATACCAACGAGGGCTGGAGCGAGTTTGCCGGTAGCTTTTTGATTGGCGGCATCGGTGGCGCAACCTTTGCCTACCTACTGGCGGCCAACATGCCCATGCTGACGGGGCTGGTCAGCGGTGGCCACAGCTAAAACATGAAAAAGCTGGCCCTCACCAGCCTAGGGGAGAGGGAAGATTAGGCCATCGTTCAAGGTTTCTCTCCCTGGGGGAGAGAGATTTAGGATGAGGGCTAGCCTGCTGAACCCAAGGCAAAAGCCGCCCAGAGATTAGAACTCTGGGCGGCTTTTTTGGGGTATCTATCGCGGTGAACCTCGATCTTGCCTTAACCTAACCTGAGTTCGGGATAAGCCAGCCGCTGCAATCTTGAGAAACCTGCTTCCAGCTTGCGCTTTAGACCTCACCCTAAATCCCTCTTCCTGGGGGAGAGGGACTTTGAGCTTTTCTAGCTCCCCTCTCCTCGTGGGAGAGGGGCTGGGGGTGTAGCTGGCTTCCCGCAGGGTGGTCTACCAGGGGATCTGGTCACGATGTCTAACCCGAACTGAGGTGAACCTAGCGGTGCTTCTTCCACCAGACCCAGCCAAGACCACTCACGACGGCCATCAGCCAGGGCATGAGGGTGGTGGCGGCGGTTAGGTAGTGGCGGTCGAGGCTGTCATCGAGGCTAATGCCGTCGTAGATGATGCCTTGGCCGCCTACGGGCACCGTCCAATAGTCGGCGTGGCTGGCGTCCTCCGATTCGATGGCCACTTCCCAGTCGCCGGGGATAGATTCGTCGGGTACGAAGGAGAAACGACCTTCGGCATCGGTGGTGAGGGTTTGCCAGGGGCGGTCGGGCTGGTTGGGGGCGTAGATGGTGACGGTGGCCCCAACGAAGGGTTCGCCCTCGCCCAAGACCGACTGAAACTCAAGCTGATTGCCTAAGGTATAGAAGGTTTCTACTTGGTGCGCCCAAGCAGAACTGGGGAGGCCCATCAACGCGAGGCCGATGACGAGGGCAGCAAGGAAGGACTTCATAACCGTGCAAGGGTGGGAGGACAGTGCCCATTGTAGCGAAGCCCCCACGGTAGCGAATAGGTTTTCCCTGTTACCGACGGCATTGGGGCCAATGGAACCGAGGCATTTTGGGTAAGAAAAGCCAAGCTCAGTAGATCACAAAGATGTCTCTTCGTATGGGCTTAGCCTTCACCCCCAGCCCCTCTCCCAGGGGGGAGAGGGGAGCCGAAAGTCCTTCAAAGTCCCTCTCCCGGCTTGGGAGGGGGATTTAGGGTGAGGGCCAAGCTGAGGGCAGTAAAGAGAGTTTGTGATCTACTGAACCTAGCGACGGTGGCCTTGGTAGGATTTGTCATAATAACCTTAAGCGGTGAACCGCCGCACCCGTTGGCTAGTCTGGGGCTGATGCCCTGGGCTGGGGTCGGGGTGGCGGATAGTTGTTTTGCTTCCTATTGCGGCAATGTCTATGGCCACGATGACGCTCGACTCTAATCCTGATATTTCGGTTTCGGCGGAGGTCGCCTATGGTTCGGAGTTGATGACGATCAACGCCATTGACCAAGAGTCAGATTGTCCGGTACCGACGGTGCGAAAGCTGTTGGAACAGCACCGGGGTGAACGGCAAATGATTTTGCTGCAAGATTTTCCCGACCCCGATGCCCTGTCTTCGGCCTGGGCCTATAAGCTCATTGCGGCTACCTACGGCATCGAGTGCGACATTTTCTATGGTGGCACCCTCAGCCACCAGGAAAATATTGCCTTGGTGAAGCTGACGGGGTTGCCCGCCCGCCGTTGGACGCTAGCCAATAGTGATGGCCCCAACCTTGGCCAGTATCAAGGGGTGGTGTTGGTCGATAACCAGGGCACCACCAGCCAGCTTTACCAAACGGTGCGCAATGCTGGGGTGCCGCTGGTGTTGGTGATTGACCACCATGCCCCCCAAGACACCCTCGATGCCGAATATATCGACCTGCGGCCCCACATTCGCGCCACCGCTACGATTCTCACCCAATACCTTCAGCAGGGCTTACTGCGCCTCGACCGCAGCAACACCAAGCACAGCAAATGTGCCACGGCGCTGATGCACGGGCTACGGGCCGACACCAACCAACTGATGAACGCCGCTGCCGATGATTTTTTGGCCGCCGCCTACCTCAGCCAGTTTTACGATAGCCAATTGCTGAATGCTGTCCTCCAAGCGTCTCGGTCGAAGCGGGTGATGGATGTGATTGAGCGTTCTTTACGCAATCGCAAGGTGCAAAATAATGTGTCGATTGCGGGGGTGGGCTACCTGCGCTACGAAGACCGTGATGCGATTCCCCAGGCGGCAGATTTCCTTGTCACCGAAGAAAATATCCATACGGCGGTGGTCTATGGCATTGTCCACGATGAGGATGAGGAACGCGAGGTGGTGATTGGCTCTTTGCGGACGAGCAAAATTACCCTAGACCCGGATGAATTTATTAAGGAAGCCTTTGGCCAAGATAGTGCTGGTCGCTTTTTTGGCGGGGGCCGTTCGATGGCGGGGGGCTTTGAAATTCCGGTGGGCTTTCTGTCTGGGTTCTACGAAAATTCTGAATACAACCGCCTGAAATGGGATGTGTTTGATATGCAAATTAAACAAAAACTCTGGCGCTTGGTGAACCCTGAAGAAGGCATTATTACGACGGACTAAATCTCTCCCAACCAGAGTATCAAGAGGTTCGGTCGGATGGACGGATTACAAGGTGGATTCGAGTCGCGGAATCGGATAATCGATAGGTGTATGGGTAAGCCATGGAGGGACGGGGCTAAGATAACGAATAAGAGGATGTTTAAAAAGTCCTGTTGCCTGTAGCAAAGGTGGAGATCCCCCTAAATCCCCCTTGGAAAGGGGGACTTTGAATCCAGTTCCCCCTTTTTAAGGGGGGCTAGGGGGGATCAACCCTAGGAACCTAGCGGAATAGAAACTTATGTATAAGCGGTAGCCCACGAGGAGAGGGGAGTTAGAAAAGTTCAAAGTCCCTCTCCCCAAGGGAGAGGGATTTAACCTCAGTTCGGGTTAGACATAGTGACCAGAGATCCCCTGGTAGACCTCACCCCCAGCCCCTCTCCCACGAGGAGAGGGGAGCTAGCAAGGCTCAAAGTCCCTCTCCCTTGGGGAGAGGGATTTAGGGTGAGGGCTAAAGCGCGAGCAGAAAGAAGGTTTCTAAAGATTGAAGTCCTAGCTTATCCCGAACTCAGGTTGATTTAGCATTCACCGATATTCAAGCCTGTCTGATTTTTGCGGCACACTGAATTAAGGAGTCGTGATGATTGAAATTGGTAGTCTCAAGAACTAGCCCCCCACAAAAAACCACCCAGCAAAACCGCTAGGTGGCTATCAAAGCGTATTCAACCTAGGCGACCATTAACGCTGTTGGTTCTCTAAAATTTCCTGCACCTGCTCACTGGGGCTATAGCGATAACCCCAAACCGCTTGATCGGAGTCATCAATAATTTGTGGAGTCAATAAAATGATTAACTCCTGACGCTGTTCGGCAGTATCACTACTCCGAAAAAGAGCACCAAGAATTGGAATATCTCCAAGAATCGGAACTTTTATTACGCTACTTCTTTCGGATTCTTGAATAATCCCAGATAGCAGGAGAGTTTGCCCATCCCTGACTCGAACTTGCCCAGATGATAGAGAGCGTCGAGCTAGAAGAACGGCCTCACCTGCCCCAGTATCATAGGTGAGCCCTGAAGGAGCACTAATGGAAGGTGCAACAGATAATGCAACAAACCCATTATCATCAATGCGATCAACGTCGATCCGAAGAACTAAACCTGCAGGTTCGATCTGAGGTTCCCGTGTCTCCCTTGACCCAGAAGGCGTATCAGTAAAAGTAACGTCTACGCCAGTTACAACATCTGACGTGAGAGCTACAGATGCCTCCTGACCTTCCTGAATAATTAAAGTGGGGTCGGTCAAGATTTTTGCGTTGCCCGAAATAACCGTCGCTGTCAATTGAGCAATCAAAGTTCTCGAAAGATTCTGTAAGTTATTAAAGCCAATAGTTCCACCTGCTAGCCCATCTAAGACACCGACAGTAAAGTTACCGGATGCGAAGGAAAAACTTGCACCAAACTCATCTAGGGCACTCAAATTTACATCAATGACCTTGACGTTGATGGCTACTTGTCGTCTACGAAGATCGATTCGAGTAAGTTGCTCAGTAGCCATAGCCACGAGATCGACCCGCCCAACGAGAGTCACTGAATTAGTGCGTTCATCAGCGATGACTTGTAAGCCGCGCAGGATAGTCTGGCTATCCTCATAGTCCACTCGCCTAATTTCAATCTGCTCCACCGTGGCAGTTTCAGTCGTAGTAAGTTCAGGGGCTACTACACCTTCTGAAACAGCTACAGCAGTTACACTTGTAACCTGTCGTTCTCTGCTGATAGCGCTCTCGGCTCCTAGGGCAACCAGGAAGTTGGCGGCTACCCCTGAATCCACCTGGTTAAGGCGTAGCGTGCGGGTCACAATATTTTGGGCAGAGGCAGGTAGAGCAGGGCCAACATAAATACTGCGGCCTACCTTGTTGGCTTCTAAGCCACTGATACGCAGAACATGGTTAAACACCTCCTGCACAGATTCGTCTTCAATATCTAAGCTAACCAGCGTGCCAGCATTACCACCTTCTTGTCCTTGGCCTCCACCTTCACCTTCTGCGGGGGCATAAATAAGGTTGAGACCAGCCGCACGGGCCAATAAGCCCAACACCTCACGGGCAGGGGCATCCCGCAACAACAGCCGAGGGATACGTTCGTTTGTACCGAGATCAACCGTGCGGGAAATAATGGTGTTTTCCGCAAAGGACATATCACCCACCGGGGGAGCCACCGCACGGGGCAAGAACGGAGGAGCCTGTTGCAGTTGGGGCTGGGGCACGGGTACGCCATCGATCACCACCTCCGGGTTAGGCACCAGCACCTCGGGCTGGGCGGGGGGTGGTGTGGCGGGCGTTTCGGTAGGGGCAGGTTCGGCGGGTTGGGCCTGGGCCAAAGGCATAGCAGGCGCGGCATCGGGCACCGTTACCAGGGTTTCGGGCACCGGGGTAGGCGCTTGGAACCCTTGGCCATCCTGGCGAATCGACAGCACCACCCGATCACCCGACGCAGACACCGACCCTGCCGGGGCCGAATCCGTCCCCTCCACCGTCACCCGCACACTATTGGCATCCAGCGGCTCCACCGAAATTCGAGCAATACCAGGGGCCGGGTTAGCCTGCTGAAACGGCACACCATCGGGCAAATTAAGCTGAGTGCGCGTGAGATCGGCCCGCAGGGTATTGCCCTGGCTGGTGGTAAACACATTGCCACTGTCGCCCTCGGTATCTAGCACTAGGTCTAGGCCCGAAGCGGTGGGGTTGAGGCGCACCTGGGTAATGCTAGTAGCCGCCAAACCCGCCTCAGGGGCCAGGGCTAGGAGAGCACCACTCATCAATAGGGGGGAAAAACGGGTTAAAGGATTCACGGTTCACTCCTCAGTTGCGATGGCACGACGATTAGGACGGTGGAGACGAGATATGAGCGGCGAGGGTAGATCGGGTGAGACAACAGCAGGCTACGGCGGCGGCGCACCCTCTGGCGGCGGCGCACCCTCTGGCGGCGGCGCACCCTCAGCCCCAGCAGCAGCCTCCTCCGGTGGCGGTGGCGGCGGTGGCGGCGTCGATGGATCAATGGCGGGAACCAGCACTTCTAGGGTGAAGGTCGTATTCAGCGGGCGGCTAATGCCCTCCACCTGCTCCTCGGAGATGCCCCCCCGCAGCGAAGCCTGTTCCTGCTCTAGGTCACGAATAATAATGAGCGGTTCTAGCCGCTCGATATTGCGGAGAATATTCAGGGTTTGGGGAAAGAGCGCCTGCATACTCACCTCCACCGTTTGGGAGTTGATTTTGCCCGCCAGTTCTGGCGGAGCCGCCGCCCAGGGAGCTGGGGGTTCCGGGGTAAACTGCCAGAGTTCCGAGGCATAGACCACCCGTTGCAGCACCGGATCGCCCGCAAACTCTGACCGAATTTGGGCAATTTGGGCTTGGTTCAGGCCCAGCGCCGCCAGTTGCCCCTGATTGAGATTGTCAAAATCTGACCGCAGCACATCCTCAATGGCGGCATTACTGTTTTGGATCTGCTGATTAATGTCTAGCAACAGCGTATCTAGACTGGTGCCAGTGCCCAACAGGTCGTAAATCGCCACCCGTTGCTGAATAGCCTCATCCAACTGTGCTTGCAGCGCCGTCACATCCTGAAGCCCAGCCTTTTGCTGATCGACCTGAGATTGCAGGTTATTCACATCGGTTTGAAGTGTGCCAATTTGTTGGCGCACAGGCCGCACCAAAAAGTTGTAGAGGGCAAAGGCTGCCGCCACCCCCAACAGCACAATGACCAACGCCTGCGCCTGGGGAGTTAGCTGCATCCCAAACACCGTCGGGTAGGTGGGGCCAAGCTCTAGGTCTTGGCCGTTCTCAGCGGGTAAAAAATCGCCAGTGGCCGTCATTACTCAATCACTCCTGTTTCTCTGAGGGCGCGCAAACGAGTGACGAGACCAACCGCCCCCTGGCGTTCTAGCTCGTCCATCAACTCAGCGGAGGGGGTATTGGTGATGTTGGCGCGAATGCTGTAATCCACCAGGTAAGTGGGCACATTGGGGGGCGTTCCAGGACACCGACCCTGCACCACGGGATCCAGCAATTCCTCCTGCTGATCCGCCTCTGTAATCGCCACCGTCGAAGCCTCTAGCAACGGCGACCGCTGGAGAATCAAGGCAAAATCGTTGATGTCCTCGAAGGAACAGGCCACCCCCTCAATTAAGATGCCCCCAGCGACGGGCGGCAATAGCTCTAGGTTGGTGGCCGGAGTCGTACCCCCATCCTGGGACAGATTTGTAATTTGAACACGGGTGGGAGTGCGGTCACGAATATCCTCCAGCAGGGCCGACCAGGGCACAATGGCGTTAAAAACCGAGGCAAAGGCCCCGTTTTCGGCCTTAACGGCATCAATTTGCCCCTGAAGCCCCCCCAATTCCGCAAGCTGGGCCTGAATTTGGGCCAGTTCTCCGTCTAGGTTAACCTTGCGGGCCTGAAGCTGCCGCAGTTGGCCCTGGCTAACCACCCAATAGCCCCCCGCCAGCCCAATGGGAACCAACGCTCCCAATAGGCCATAGATCAACGGTCGCTGATCCACCGGGGCTGCACCGCCCCCGGCCTTAGCCTTGGGCTTGGTGTCATAAACCCGAATCTCTCGATCCTTGAGGAAGTTAATATCGAGGCTATACATGGCTACATCACCTCCCGTAGGCCCAAGCCGATCACCGTGGCTAAGCCCGCCCGCTGGCTCTCTGGAATCTCCTCTGCCACCTCCAGGGACAACGCCGAAATCGGGTCGACCTGGCTGGTGGGAATGCTCAACCGCTGGGCCAAAAACTTATCCAGTTGGCCAATGGAGGCCCCTGGCCCCGCCAGCAACAACTGGGCCACCTCCATCTCATCCTCTTGGTTAAGGTAAAAGTCGATGGATCGGCGCAGTTCGTCCGAAAGTTCGCCCAGCACCCGCAGCATGGCCGTAGTGCCGGGGTTGGTGCCACTGCCCATACGCACCGCTCCCACGGTGTCCATGCTCTGAATCGGCACCGTCATCCCTTGCAGCAATTCCGTATTGCGGGAGGGGGGCAGGTTCATGGCCCGACTGAGGGCGCTTTGAATTTGAAAGGTTCCGGTGGGCACCGTGCGCGAAAAGTGGGGCACCCCATCCACCACGATGGAAATTTCGGTGCTCTCAAACTCAATATCCACCACGGCGGCGGCCTCCTGGGGCGTAAACTGCCGCAACTGCTCGCGAATGGTGCGAATCATGGCAAAACTGGAGGTTTCTAACACGTTTAGGGCCAGCCCTGCCTGCTGAAAGACCTCAATGTAGGTATCCGTAAGGTCTTTGCGAACCCCCACCAGCAGCACCTTCACCTTTTCGATGCCGTCCTCATCCACAAAGTAGCCCAGCTTTTGGAAATCTACATCAGCCTCTTCGCGGGGGAAGGGTAGGTAGAGGCTGGACTCTTGGTTCAGCACCATCTCCCGCAGTTCCTCGTCATCGAGTTCGGCGGGAACGGGAATAATCTTGGCAATGGCCCGCCCCGGAATGGCGGTGGTGGCCCGCTTCACCTTCACCTTACTCTGGGTCAGCAGCGCCTGGATGGCATCGGCCATGGCCGCTGTGTCAATAATTTGGCCTTCCTCGTAGACCCCTTCTGGCAGTTCTACGGTCTCTAGGGTGGCGAGCTTCAGGCTGTTGCCCTGCTTTTTCAACTGGGCCAGCGTTACCCTATCCGGGGACAGTTCGATACCCACACCCCGAGGTTTGCGATTAAAAAGAGCTTTTAAACTATCCACGGCAGTATCCGCAAAGGGGTAAATGAACAGCAGCCCGACCCATAGCAGCAGCGCTTTTACAGGTCTATCCCAATCTCCTAAAGCCTTGTTTGGCAAGGGTTCTCAGCGATTGAGAAAGGGTATAGAAAGCCCCTGCCCCAAATGTGCTAACGAATGGTACACAATTTGTTTGAGAATTTCCACTTTTGTTGAAAAGGGCACTAGGAAGGGGCTTTAACGGGGTAATACCGAGTCCAGAGGAAAACCGCCGTCCTCGGTAAGAACGAAATGGGGATGCGTCCTGGTGGATAACGCTGCGCAGCGCTCTGGCCCAACCAGCGTTGTCCAACTAGCGTTGGCTTAGGGATAGTTGGCCTCTACTGGCGATGTTAGCGAGATTTCCGAAAACTGAGCGTTTAATATTGAGAAACATGATCGTTTACCCCACCGTTGCCCTATGCCCCTCTCCCTTGGTACCCCCCTGACTGAATCGGCCCAGCGTTTGCTTTTGCTAGGGTCGGGCGAACTGGGGCGCGAGGTGGCCCTAGAGGCCATCCGCCTAGGGCTAGAGGTGATCGCAGTGGATCGCTACGACCATGCCCCCGCCATGGCCCTCGCCCATCGCCGCCATGTGATCGATATGCTAGACGGCGATGCCCTGCGCCGGGTGATTACCCAAGAGCAGCCCAGCCTAATTGTGCCGGAGGTGGAGGCCATCGCCACCGATACCCTAGTGGCCCTAGAGGCTGAGGGCTGGCGGGTGATCCCCACCGCCCGCGCCACCCAACTGACCATGAACCGGGAGGGCATCCGCCGCCTCGCCGCCGAGGAACTGGGCCTGAAGAGCTCCCCCTACCGCTTTGCCGCCACCGAAGCCGAATACCTCGCCGCCGTAGCAGCGGTGGGCTTGCCCTGCGTGGTCAAGCCGATCATGAGTTCCTCCGGCAAGGGCCAAAGCACCGTGCGCTCTGAGGCCGAAATTACCGCCGCCTGGGCCTATGCCCGCGAAGCCGGACGGGGCAAAAGTGACCGGGTAATTGTGGAAGGATTCGTCCCCTTCGACACCGAAATTACCCTGCTGACGGTGCGGGCCATCGACGGCACCCACTTCTGCCCCCCCATCGGCCACCGCCAAGAATCCGGCGACTATCGCGAATCTTGGCAACCCTGCCCTCTCCACCCCAACACCCTGGCCGCTTGCCAGGAGATTGCCCGCCAAATCACCGACGCCCTGGGGGGCTGGGGGCTGTTTGGGGTAGAACTGTTCATCGCCGGAGACCCCGACCAAGCCCAAACCGTCTACTTCAGCGAGGTCAGCCCCCGGCCCCACGACACGGGTATGGTTACCCTGGTCAGCCAACACCAGTCGGAATTTGAACTGCACGTTCGGGCCATCCTGGGCCTGCCCATCGGCGACATCACCCAAATCCAGCCCGGTGCCTCGGCGGTGATCCTCTCCCCCGGCAAAAGCGACAGCCCGCGCTACGAAGGCTTGGAATCGGCACTGCAAGTACCCACCAGCAAAGTCCGACTCTTCGGCAAACCCAACGCCACCCCCAACCGTCGCCTTGGTGTGGCCCTAGCCCTAGGCAATACCGTGGAACAAGCCAAGGAACGCGCCATTGCCTGCGCCCAACAGGTCAAGGTCATCCTGTAAAAAAATAACCCGCTACCGTAGGGGCGATGTCCCCTCGCCCCCAGTGCCATTGATCCGAAGATTGATCCCCCCTAGCCCCCCTTAGCAAGGGGGGAACCGGACTCAAAGTCCCCCTTTGTCTCAAAGTTCCCCTTTGTACCGGATTCAAAGTCCCCCTTTGCAAGGGGGATTTAGGGGGATCCCAAAAGCTGACACGGTAGCCCTAGATCGGTCAGTTACCATAGATTTAAGCGCCCTAGCGTTTGGCGGGAATTGACGGCCATGGCAACCACATCCGAAGAGGTCTGGCAAATTTTGGGCGAACTGGCAGAGGCCCAAAAGGAAACCGAGCGACAATTACGAGAAACCGATGAGATCTTGAAACAACGCTTCCAGGAAACCGAGCAACGCTTCCAGGAAACCGATCAGATTTTGAAACAGCGTTTCCAGGAAACAGAACGCTTGATGCGTCGCCAAAATCAGCAGTTCAACGAGCAGTTGGGCAAACTGGGCAACCGCCTGGGGGAATTTGTGGAGTGGCAGGTGCGTCCGGTGGTGGTGCGGCTCTTTCAGGAACGGGGCATTGCCGTCCATGAGTTTTACCCCGGAGCCTCGGCCCAGCGTGCCGGAGAGGGCATCGAAATTGATCTGCTAGTTGTGAACTCTACCGAGGCCATTTTGGTAGAAGTGAAGAGCAAACTCACCCAGGTCGATGTGGACGAGCATTTGGAGCGGCTGAGTAAGTTTAAGCGGCTGATGCCCCGCTATGGCGATGTCCGCGCCATGGGGGCCGTGGCCGGAATGGTGGTGCCCGACGAGGTGGCCCGCTACGCCTACCGCCAAGGGCTGTTTGTGATGGCGCAATCGGGGGATAGCGTCGTCATCCTCAACGACGGTACCTTTCAACCGCGTCATTGGTAGTTCCACCTAACGGTAGGATAGGGTAGATTCAGCGCAACTCCTGCTAGACAGGGCGTTGATGCACTGTGCCCACGGCTCAGATATTCCGAGTGAATCGCACAGTCCTCCTAGCCCTCACCCCCAACCCCTCTCCCATGCAGGAGAGGGGAGCCGGAAATCCTTCCAAGCCCCTCTCTCAGGTTGGGAGATGGATTTCGGGTGAGGGCCAACTCCATTATTCAGATCTCCCCGACCCCCATGAAACGACGTTCCTGGCTCCGCTATACCCTCCTGGCCCTCACGGGTTTACTGCTCAGTTGGCTGGTGGCCTGTGGTGGTGGCCAACCCAGCGGGTCGGGGTCGGGCACCGAGGCTGCGGGGGGCCAGGAGGTTGAATTCTGGACGATGCAGCTTCAGCCGGATTTCACGGATTATTTCAATGACCTAATTGCCCAGTATGAGGCGGAAAATCCGGGCGTTACCGTGCGCTGGGTGGATGTGCCCTGGGCCGACATGCAGAGCAAAATTCTCACCGCCGTCACCGCTGGCACCGCCCCCGATGTGGTGAACCTCAACCCCGACTTTGCTGCCCAACTGGCCAGCCGCAACGCCTGGTTGCCCCTGGATGACAAGGTCAGCGAAGCAGATCGGGCGGTGTATTTGCCCAACATTTGGCAGGCCAACACCCTCAACGGCCAAAGCTTTGGTATTCCCTGGTATCTGACCACCAACGTTACCCTCTATAACCAAACCCTGCTAGAGCAGGCCGGAGTAGAGCCCCCTGCCACCTACGCCGAACTGGCCGAAGTGGCCCAGGTCGTGAAGGAGAAAACCGGGAAATACGCCTACTTCACCACCTTTGTACCAGAGGATTCCGCCGATGTGCTGCAATCCTTTGTGCAGATGGGGGTGAATTTGGTGGATGACCAGGGCAAGGCGGCCTTTAACACCCCCGCAGGCAAAGCCGTCTTCCAATACTGGACGGATCTCTACCAAAACGACCTGCTGCCCAAGGAAGTCCTCACCCAGGGTCACCGTCGCGCCATTGAACTGTTCCAGGCGGGCGAAGTGGCGCTGCTCTCCACCGGGGCCGAATTTCTCCCCACTATCGAAACCAACGCCCCTGACATCGCCGCTGTCACCAAAAGCGCTCCCCAAATTAGCGGTGACACGGGCAAAAAGAACGTGGCTGTGATGAACCTAGTCATCCCCGCCAGCAGCGACGCCCCCGATGCCGCCCTCGATTTCGCCCTATATTTGACCAACGACGCCAACCAGCTCGCCTTTGCCAAGGCCGCTAACGTCCTGCCCTCCACCACCGCCGCCCTCAAGGATGCCTACTTTCAGGCCAACGACAGCGCCGCCCCAGGGGTAGAGCAAGCCCGCTCCGTCAGCGCTGCCCAGATGGGCCAAGCCGAGGTGCTGATTCCTGCCATGGACGGCATCAAGGAACTGCAAGCCATCCTCTACGACAACCTGCAAGCCGCCATGCTGGGCCAGAAAACCGTCGATCAAGCCATCACCGATGCCGCCGCCGACTGGGATGCTCGGTAGGGGCTAGCGTGTGAGTTTATCCCTGACGACTGGGTTCATCTCTGACAGCCAGGAGGATGGGATCATTCCGCCGAATGCTCTGGTGGGTCTGAGGCTTCCGGCTTAGCTTGGGCTTCGGTACTTTCGTAGAGGCCAGCCAGCCGATCCTGCATATCCTGGAGCCAACTGCTGTGTTCGCTGCGAATGGTCTCTTCGGTGGCGCTGACGAGCTTCGCAAAGAGGTCGGGACCCGTCTGGGCGGTGACAGATAGAGAGTACCACCAGGCCCGGATGTCATAGAGGGCATCGGCGGCTTGGTTATAGCCAATCAACGTGACTTCAATGCGGCGATATTCTAGAAAGTTAACCAGGGCACCGACGAGGGCAGCGGTGACAGCCACCCAGTTTTGTAACCCAGTGGCGGCCAGAAAGGTGCCTAGTCCACCAAAGACATAAACCCCGGTTTGAAAAATTTGGTACTGACGGTTATAGATTTGGGCTTTGTGGCGATACCAGCCAAACTGTTCCTCTAGCCGATAGCGCAGATAGGTCTCTGGGGTGAGGTCGGCGTATCGCTGCTGGTAAATCCTGTCCTCTGGCGAGAATTCAGCATCTGCCAAAACAGAGGCGGCTATGGGCACTTCTCGGTACTTAAACAGCCCATGCCAAAGCTGACCTATTAGGCGGTTGATCCATACCCAGGGCCAATGCAAAATCAGCCATACTATCCCCAGTTCCAATCGCTTGGGGGCTTCGTCTTCGTAGGGGTTAAAGGCCGATTGGTGAACGCTACTGCTTTTGATCCGTTCACTGAGGAGTTGTAGCTTTTCGGCCAAGACCTGGTTACGATTTTCGTGGTAGGGCGCTACCTGGGTGCGGTAGTAAAACGTCTCCATTTTGAGGGCTTCAGCGCTACCTCGCAGCAATATCCAGCCATTGCCTCGGTCAAATTTCACAGCAAAGGCCCGCAAACCCGTAACAGCAATAGGGAACAAAATCAGCAAGAAGTTGGCGATGGCTAACAATTTGTGCCGTTGCCATAGCGCCCACAGGGAAAAGCTCTGGAGTTAATCATAGTAGACTTGCCAATCGGCAAGATCACGACTCTCTGCACCTAGGCTTTGCAGAATGGCTTGGTTCATTAAGATGGGTTGCACCACGGCCAGCAAGACCACCAAAACCCCCATGTAGCTCAGCAAGCGGCGCAGAAAAAAGAACCGTCGTTGGGTAGAGGTGGCGTTGCTATCTAAAACATCGTGACGCTGCCAAACGCTCTGTAATAGAGCCAGATTGGCGTCCTCCGATTTAGCTAGATGGGCATCGGGTAGCTGGGGGCTAGCCGCAGGAGGGATAGGGGAATCGGATAGCCCTCGATCCCCAGGTGCAGAGGGGTCAGGGGGAAAAGCAGCGGTAGACACAGTGGGTTCTTAGGAGGGAATAGACATGGAGTAGACGATACACCCTGCGCCCCCAGAGGAAAAGGGGCTAACAGGAACCACGGACTTCGCCAAAGGGAGCCCTTTGAGCCTGAACTTCCGTGGCGAAGAAATGGCCAATTAGGTAGAGCGACCCACAGAAGACCTTAAGCGATGCGGCATCAGCGACCAAGGCCGCCAGACCTTGGTGAAGATCGACATAGGTACCACAGTAGGACAGATTAGGGCAGACCCATGTGGCAACCGCCGCCAGTTTCTCTGGATCCGCTGACAGATGTTCCGGCACAGGCACCAGATACAGGCTGTCTCCCGGTCGCAACAGGGCTTCAAACACCTCACGATGATCCTTGGTGGTCAGCATTCCCATCAACCAGGCCACGTTTTGGGTTTTGCTTGGGGCCTGGGCTGAGGAGGAAGGTTTTGCCTGAATGAGCCACGAGTCTACATAACGGCGCAGCACCTCAGCGGCAGCGGGATTGTGGGCACCGTCAATCAGCAGGGGGTGCGACCGTCCAGCGTCATCCTGCCAACTTGCCCACTGCAAACGCCCTGGCCAACGGGCTGCGGCCATCCCCTGAACGATGGCCGTTTCGGGAATCTCCCACCCCTGCCGCCGCAGTTCCAGCAGGGCCTCTACCGCCAGGGCCGAATTGGTGAGCTGGTGCTCCCCTGGAAAGGGGAGCGGGTAGGTGAGGCTAGCTTGGGCCGTGGTGTAGCAAGCCTGATTTTCCCCCACGGGCTGGGCTGGGCTGGGCCACACCACCGGACAAGCCATCTCCGCCAATCGCGCCTTCACCACCGCTTCTGCCTCCGGAGGCAGCGGCCCAACCACCGCAGGCCGCCCTGGTTTGAGGATGCCCGCCTTTTCCCGCGCAATGTCGGCTAGGGTGGGGCCAAGGCGCTGCCAATGCTCCCGGCTGAGGGAGGTGATCACGCTTACCAGGGGCGTTTCGACCACGTTGGTGGCATCCAGTCGTCCGCCCAGGCCCACCTCAATCACCGCCACATCCACCTCGGCTTCGGCAAAATAGAGCCACGCCGCCGCCGTAAACACCTCAAACTGGGTGGGCGAGGGCTGATTGGGATCGATGGCGGCCATCACCTGATCTAGGACACGACGCAGATCATCGGCGGCAATGGGCTGATTGTTGATGCAAATGCGCTCCCGCCAGCTCACCAAGTGGGGTGAGGTATAGCGCCCGACTCGGTAGCCCGCCGCCGTCAGCACCGAGGACAGGTAGGCACAGACGGATCCTTTGCCGTTGCTTCCCGCCACATGGATAATCGGCACCCGCCGCTGGGGATGACCTAGGGCACCGAGCAGTACCTCAATGCGCTCTAAACCTAAATCCACCCCAAAGCGGCCAAAATTATCCAGAAGAGCGGTAATTTGAGACTCGGCTGTCGTCACAGGCTAAACCTATCGCATTCCAACAGAGACAAAGACTGGGAACAATACCGGGACTGGCCATCCTGACCCTTGCAGGTGTTCCTAGTCGGGGGATAACCATAGTGCGACCCCAGTTGAGCGCTGACGCTCAAAGGCTACGCTGCTACGCATCCCACAACTAGGGTGAACATTCTGGTAGAACAATTATCCCCCTGTGAAGCCATCTATCCAACGGCTCGGCCAAGTGAGTCACCAACATTGGTGATAAAAAAGACGCAGATGATCTCTGCGCCTTTTTAGCCACACAATCAATCCTCAGAGACTAGCCATGCCCGAAAGCTTGAAGAAAGGCTTGATGCAACAGACTATCTTTTTCCTGAAACCAAATGATTAAACGGCTTCGGTATTTGTCTCGCCAGTACGAATGCGAATAATCTTATCCACAGGGCTTACAAAAATCTTGCCATCTCCAATTTCTCCAGTCCGAGCAGCGGAGATGATTCTATCGACAACGGTATCGACTTGGGTGTCATCCACCACAATTTCAATTTTGAGCTTTTGCAAAAACTCAACGGTGTATTCAGAACCCCGGTAGCGCTCGGTTTGACCCTTCTGACGCCCAAAACCACGCACCTCTGACACCGTCATCCCCACGATGCCCGCATTAACCAGGGCAATTTTGACCTCATCGAGCTTAAAGGGGCGAATGATAGCTTCTATCTTCTTCATACCTAAACCTAATGTGCTTTAGCGTTAACCGCTGACAATCTCAGCCGACCTATGTTTAACGATCTTGGCCCTTAGAATACTGTATCAGAGGGCACATTTTGGGAAGTCAAGGCTGGGATCCCACCAATTTCGTTAGCGAGAGCTATTTAGCAGCGGCTTCATAATCAAAAAGCCAGCCCCAAAAGCACTCACCACAATCAACAAAATAGTGGCCGCTAACCACAGCCCGCTCAAATCAGCGTTGCGCTCCCGCCCTTGGCCAGGACGAAGGGTGTCCAGCCGCTCCTCCGTATAGAGCACTCGCGGCTGGGGCTGCGGACGCTTGGCCTTGGGCTTTATGGTCTGACTGGCCCCTTTCACCATGTTCGGCTTTGGGGAAAACATTTGCGTTACCTGGCTGGCAATCTGCGAAACCCCGACGGAGGAAAGCCTTGCATCGCTCTCCGCCCGTAGGGAATCTATGGTAGCCGTGGCCGACTGAGGATCGGTAGTCAGCGGTGAGTCAACGGTAATGGGCTGAAGTGAGTGAGATAGCTGAACATCGGCACCGTTGGTCGCCGACCGCCCATCCACTACTTGCTTCAGTTGGGCTGCCGATTCGGCAAACTTTAACATCTCCTGGCGTAGAAACAGGTTCTGCTGACCAAGCTGCTGGTTTTGCTGGGTGAGGGAATCCACCAAAGCCTGGGTCGCTTTCAGTTCCGTCGCCAGTTCGCGGTAAACCGAGATGGGTACCGAGGGAGCTTGTCGAGAACCCTGACTCCAGTCGGCAGCGGAGGTTTGAGCCAGGGATTCTGGGGAAAAAGAGGCGTTCATAGCGGGTATCGACAGCAAGTAACGACAGAATGTCTAGGGATTGAAATTGGTTTGCCCAAGGGTAAAACAGATTGGCAAAAGTGAACCAGCTTTTGTTAGGAATTTCGCAAAAAAAATTTAGTTGCCTCCCTGATTCAAGGCATTTATCAGGGCTACACTGTCACTGACGAACCCGAAACATTGGTTGATGTTGTAGATAGTAGCCTGCGTACAATAGTCTGGGGATGTGGTGGCGCTGCAATCGCGGAGCAAAATGCAGTCATAGCCTAGAAAATTAGCATCCTGCAAAGTAGCCATGACGCATTGATCCATGTTTACCCCAGCAAAAAAGAGCGTGCTCTTACCGAGGTTTCGCAAAATGCTGTCTAGGGGGGTGTCCCAAAAGCCGCTCATGCGGTATTTATCTACGCGAATATCATCGGGATAGGGCGTGAGTTCCTCCACTACCGCCGCCGCCCAACTGCCCTGGGTTAGAACCGGGGCCCCATTCCTAGGCAATGGGTCGCCTAATCCCACCCCCTTCCCCGTGGGATTGTACACATGGCGTAGACTCGCACTAATGTTAAGTAAATCAGGTCGATTCCCCCAGTTCACCCACACAATGGGTACTTGGGCCTGTCGCAGCCGAGGTAGCACCTGTTGCAGCGAGACAATGGGAGAACGCGCTGGGGTCACGTCTACCCCAATACTTGCTAACCAGCCGTCGGGATGGCAGAAATCATTCTGCATATCGACCACCAAACAAGCCGATTTATTCAAGTCGAGGCGAAGTTGCTTGGTTTCCGCCGCCAGATCGATGGGGCGAGGAGATAAAGCCAGGCGACAGAGGTCGGCCTGCTCATCGTTCACAAGCCATCCCTGAGCCGAAGTGCCTAACAGCCGTAGCGCTCCCTTATCTACCATGTTTTCGTTTTTATCCACCATGCACCTTGCCCTAGGGGCGAGCAACAGGACGACTTAGGCATTTATCTTAGGCATTTATCTTGGGAATTTATCTTCGGCTTTAACCATCTGAGGTATCGGTAACTAGGCCTGTATCCACCGTTCCCTAAAGATTTCCCCAATCATCCAGTTACCCCCAGCTGACCGTCAGCGCCACTAGCAGAGCCGTTGTGATGTAGGCCGCCGCGACAACCTGGGTCTCTGACCAACCCGATAGCTCAAAGTGATGGTGCAGAGGAGCCATCTTGAAGAGGCGCTTACCTACCCCATCTGGCCCCTTCGTCGCCTTGAAATAGGCTACTTGAAGGATGACGGAGAGCGTTTCAGCAAAGAACAACAGGGTCAGTAGCAGCAAGGCAAACAGATTGCCGCTGATCAAACCAACAGCACCGAGGGCAGCTCCCAAAGCAAGGGATCCAGTGTCTCCCATAAACACTTTGGCGGGGTTGCGATTGTGGAGTAGAAACCCTAGGCAGGCCCCACTCATCGCCGCACAGAAGACCATCAAATTTGGATGGGTGGGAGCAGTCACCAGGGCTAGGCCCCAGAAAGCAACGGCTCCAGTCCCCCCCATCAACCCATCTAAGCCATCGGTCAGGTTGGTGGCGTTACTCTCAGCAACTAACACAAACCCAGCCAGGGGCCAGAACAGAAGTCCTAGGGGTAAGGTCAGTCCTAGGGGCAGAGCTACCGCTGTCACCGTCGCCGGTTGGGTCAACAGCATCCACAGACAAAAGAGAACGGCTAGGAGAATTTGCAAAAATAACTTGGTCTTGGGTGTGATCCCTTTATTCGACCGTCGCCGCAGAACTTGCCAATCGTCCAGCCAGCCAATGGCCCCGTAGGCTAGGGTAAGAGCCGAGACCGCCAGCACATCCTGGGAAAACCCAGTGGCTAGGAGCGCAATCCCTAGGGCTACCGGAATAAAGAAAATGCCGCCCATCGTCGGGGTTCCGGCCTTTTTTAAGTGGCCCTGGGGGCCTTCCTGGCGGATAAATTGCCCTGTTTTGAAGGCCCGCAACAGCGGTATAACCCAATACCCCAGGAGACCGCTGATGGTTGCCGCCGCCACCCAAGGCACCGTCAGAGACGTTCCTAACCCGTAGCGATGGCCAAGACTGGCATCAACAACCAGTGATGCGGCCCCTAGGCTAGTGGCTACGATCCAAAGCAACAACTTGCCATTTAGACCTAGCCCCCTTGAGGCGAAAAATTTCGCATCCACGATGATTCCTCAATTTTGTCACACCACACACCACAGGAGTCTACTGGAGAATTTCTCCTTTGACTAGCCATTAGCGCAGGAAATAGTCAGGAAGTGTAGGGGAATTGCTCTCCATGGGTGCAAAACTGTCATAAGACTTAATGGGAGACACCTAGGCTAGGCTGACCCAGGCTAGTCATCATCATCGAGAGCCAGATCGCTGTCGTCGTCGTCATCCTCGAAGCTATCGTCGCCACCCATGAGATCGGAAATTTCCTCGCTTTCTGCTTCGTCTGGGAAATTTTCTAGGGGTTCACGGACGCGAAGGCGGCCAATACTTTCCAGCCAAACCAAGATGGAAGACTCTCCAGAGGAAGGTAGAATGGGAGCCTTCGCACTTCGGGGTACCTGCCGAAGAGAGGGGTTATAAATAGGATTGGACATGGGAAAGCCAAGTAGGGGGTTGAACCAGTTGTCAGCACTCTATTATAGCAGGGCTTCGCAGGAGCAAATCCTCAGGCTGACATCGCACTCAGCAATTCCCAGGATGATTTTTCAGAGAAGGTGAGATCGGTCAGGTTTGGCTGTGAGTTGGTCGAACCGTCGAAGCCAGTTTCTACCTCTACCGGGCTGGGGGATGACCTTGCCCCTTGGGGATGCTCTACGAACAGGCTCAGGCCGAACGGTAGCCCACCTAGAGCATGGCTGCTACTATCACGGGGGATGTGGAAGAAGCGGTTTTCGCCTATGATGCTGAGGACGATGCAAGGCAAAGGCCATGCTGGGTAAAGCAGAATTACTGGCAGCAATCACCCCCCTAAACCGAGGGATTACTGCGACAGCCTCAGATCGACTGGCCGTTGATGCGGCTACCGTGCGTCTAGAGGAGCGTAACCCAACCCCGGAACCCCTCACCGATGATCGCCTAGAGGGGGACTGGCGCTTGCTGTACACCACCAGTCGTGAACTGCTGAACATCAACCGCTTACCCTTTGCCTCCCTCGGCCCCATTTATCAATGCCTGCGACTACAGGAAAACCGAATTTATAACATTGCCGAGGTGCTTGGCCCGCCACTGCTATCTGGGTTAGTCACCGTGGCCGCCCGCCTCGAACCTGTCTCCAACAGACGGGTCAATGTTCGGTTTGAGCGAGGTATCTTTGGGTTAAAACGCCTGTTGTCTTACCAATCTCCTAGCCAATTTATGACCGTTTTGGAGACGGTTCCACACCTTTCCCTGGTGCAGGGGGTAGACTTTTCGATTAACGCTGATCGGCAGTCTGGATGGCTGGAAGTCACCTATCTCGATGATGATTTGCGTATCAGCCGGGGTAATCAAGGAAACCTATTTATTTTGGGCAAAAATTAGTTGTTTGGGGCAGGATTAAGCAATTTCTGCCCTCAAAATCTACCCTAACCTCAGTTCGGGTTAGACATAGTGACCAAATCCCCTGGTAGCCCACCCTGCGGGAAGCAAGCTACACCCCCAGGGTGGGCTAGAGCGCAAGTCGAAAGCAGGTTTCTAAAGATGGCAGTCCTTGGCTTATCCCGAACTCAGGTTACCCTAAGCACATTCTGATGGCCAGTTTTCATACACCTTGCATCGTCTATGGCCCATAAAAAAACAGAGGACAGACTCTAAAGTCCATCCTCTGGGTGATTTGACCGAGGGTGACGTCTATACTTGGAGAACGCTGGCGATAATTTGCTGCTGATCACCTGCCACAACGGCACCTTCGGGCAGGTTTAGATCGGCGACGGTGAGCGAATCGCCAACCGCCAGCCCAGAGACATCGACATTGATGACCTCAGGGATATCTATCGCTTTACACTTCACCGTGACTTCATTGACCTCAGTATTGAGGACACCGCCACCATCCTTGACTCCCGTTGGCACACCTACAAAATGCAGGGCCACGCCAACTTCCACAGCATCCTGCGCCTTGACTGCAAAAAAGCTGAGGTGATAAACCAAGCTTTTCCAAGGATGAGTCTGTACCTCCCGCAGCAGGGCTTTACCGCTCCAGGGCAAATCGGGAATCGTCAGGTCAATCATCGTATTGTTAATGGCCGCTTTGCGTAGCAGCACATCCGCTGACTTTTGATCCACCGTCAGATCGACCGACTCGGTACCGTTGTGGCCGTAGAGGACGGCAGGTAGCAGACCTTCACGCCGCAAAGCATTCGGCTTGGCTTTTGGATCCCGTGCTTTACATTCAATCGTCAGTTCCATAGCAAATCTCCCCCGTAGGTAACATCAATCAAGAAACATGGTCGGCTAACCTAGGTTGCCGCTGCCTCACCGTTTTCGTAGAGGAGGGCACGCTTAGGCCCATGGATGGGATCTTCCACAATGATGGTCTGATCCCGACTAGCCCCCAAGGACACGATGGCAATGGGTACTTCCATCAATTCGGCCAAAAACTTGAGGTAGTCTAGGGCCGCCTTGGGCAAGTCGTTCAAGGATCGACAGTGATCCGTTGGCTGCTTCCATCCCGGCATGGTTTTGTAAATGGGCTTGCAGCGGGCAAAGGCGTTGGCACTGCTCGGCAACTCTTCACACCGCTCCCCATCTAGCTCGTAGGCAACGCAGACTTGGATTTCATCCACGTCGTCTAAGACATCGAGCTTTGTAATGGCTAGGCAGTCTAGGCCGTTGATCCGCACGGCATAGCGACCAATGACAGCATCAAACCAACCACAGCGCCGCTGTCGTCCAGTGGTGGTGCCAAATTCAGCCCCCCTCGAACACAGTTGCTCACCTACGCCACAGGTCAGTTCCGTTGGAAAAGGCCCTTCCCCAACGCGAGTGGTATAGGCCTTGGCCACCCCAATCACCCGGTCAATGACGGTGGGGCCAATGCCAGTACCAATGCAAGCGCCTCCAGCCACCGGATTCGAGGAAGTGACGTAAGGATAGGTGCCATGATCAAGGTCGAGTAAGGTGCCTTGAGCCCCCTCAAAGAGAACGTTTTTGCGTTCACGAATAGCACGGTAAACATGCAGAGAGCTGTCAATAACATGGGGACGCAGCCGCTCGGCATAGCCGATGTATTCCTCGATGACAGCAGTGGGATCGAGGGGCGGCAAGTCGTAGAGTTTTTCGAGAATGCCGTTTTTGTACTGAATCGTCCACTCAAGCTGTTCCCTTAGCTTGGCATAGTCCAGCAGATCAATGACTCGAATCCCAATTCGCTCGGATTTATCGGCATAGGTCGGGCCAATACCCCGCTTGGTGGTTCCAATTTTGTTTTGGCCACGACGTTCCTCAGTCGCCTGATCGATCAGGCGGTGGTAGGGCATGGTCACATGGGCCGCGTTGGAGATAAAAAGATTTTGGGTTGAAATTCCCAAGGCATCTAGCTTATCCAGTTCTTCGATCAAGGCCTTTGGATCAATGACGGTGCCACTGCCAATTACACATTCCGTATCAGGATAGAGAATACCGGAGGGAATCAGGTGTAGCTTGAAGGTCTGATCCTTGACAACGACTGTATGACCTGCATTGACCCCGCCTTGATAGCGAACAACCACGTCCGCTGAACGGCTCAGCAGATCAGTGATTTTGCCCTTTCCTTCGTCGCCCCATTGGGCACCAATTACTACAACGTTTGCCAAGGGAATCTAGACTCTTAAGTTCACACAAATTCCCATTATCGGTATCAAGCCTTACCAGTGTCAAGAACTTTGTTGAAGACTTTTGGAGGGTGGCAATGGATTTACGGTCTAGGTCTAGGGGCTCAGGTGGGCCAGAAGCCTAGGGACAACCCAGGGGGCGAAGACAAAAGCCAAAACCGGGAGGGACGGTGGGGGCTGTGACCATCCCTGTCTGAACCGTTGGCTTAGCTGGCGGTGGCGGCTTTGTAGGCGGCCCAGCCACCATATGCAGAAATATCGGGCCAGCCATGCTCATCGATCAGGGCTTTGGGGTAGAGAAAAGCTGTGGCCGTGCCGCCATCGGCGAGCTGTACCGTCTGGGGATACATGTGAGGCGGCTCGTTATCTTTGAGATAGGTGTACTGTTCTGGGGTCATGGCATAGAGTTCACCGGGAATGGAAATGCCCCCGTCGCCCACTTCATAAATACCGGGATGCCAACCGTCTTTTACGGCATGTAGGCGATAAAGAGGAGCGGTTTGTGCGGCCCCCAAAAATTGAGCGTCCTGAAGATTTTGATTATCGGGCTGTCCTCGCAGGGCAGATCCGCAAATAAAAACCGTAATGGCATCCGATGGCTGAGTCATGACTACCTCGCTAAATCACTGTTGCCTGGGCTGGGGGGCTGATGCTGCGCCACCCATGGTATTCGTCCGCAAAAAATGTATGGGGCGACCTCTGGCGAAGCCCCATCGACGGAGAAATCAGTCCCAGCTTAAACCTAGCACCTTAGTGGAACGCCTCTTCCCTCAGATCACCCGTCCGTTGGGCTCTAGCAGCCCTAGGCGGTAAACAGAATCTGCAATGGTGATGAGGGTATCGTCACCTCGACGGGCCAGTTTGGCGGCAATATCAATCAACTTGGCCGCATCCGAATCTTGCTTAAAGATGCTGTAGTAGCGGTTGCGGTAGGCAATCGCCGCTAGGGGCTTGGCCACATCAGGCACCTGCACTTGGCAGAACCCGTAGGCCTGGGGATCGATCACGAGCAGGCAGCTTTTGGGGCCAAAGACGGGGGAAATGCGATGGCTTGGCTGCCGTATCGGGGGAGCGTACTGGGCCTGGGGTTCGTAGGCCCATAGGGCATAACCTTGATTGGTGAGGGTGATGGCCACCTTGTCGTCTCGTTTTCCTAATCGAGCCACGATATCCAGTAGCTTGTTAGGATTCTTGACCACTTTAAAGAAGCTGTAGAACTGATTATCTACATACACAGCGGAGAGCCGATGGGTGACATCGGTGGTCAAGATGTGACAGGGGGTATAGAGATCGCGATCAAAAAGAAATTTGCATTCAATGGCGTGGGCCGGAGAATCAGAGAGGGCGGCGAGGGAGTCGAGTTGAGAGGTCACGGGCGTCGGGGGATAAGTCAGCGTAGGACAATCATGACCAAGACATTGGCTCAGGGCGTGGGTCGATATAAAACCCATACCATGGGAGACTTTGTAGATTTTCCCAGCCCTACAATAACGGAATTTAGCTTGGCTAAAAAAATAATAAGGCCAGGGTGACTACGGGGGTCGTGCCCTACTGCCTATAGTGTAGCGATTTTGCCAGGATCGAAGTGTATCGATGGCAGCTATCGCCCTAGGGGCTAGACGGGGTTGGGCTATGGTTGTCCTTCCTTGCCAGGAGCAGGGCTGCTGCAAGCAGAACCGTCGCATGGGCCGCCAGAGGAGTCAAGATCCTGATATGGTGAGGTTAAGTGCCCTAACGATAGCTATGGTTGCCACGGTAAATTCTCCGATTCCGACGGTCTTTCCCCTTGCGGCGGTGGTTGAGCAAGGGGCCATCAAGATGGCTCTGCTCCTGGCGGCAGTGGATCCAGGATTGGGTGGGGTTGTCATTGCGGGGCGACGGGGTACAGCCAAGTCGGTTATGGCGCGGGCGCTGCATCAGCTTTTGCCGCCCATTGAGGTGGTAGAGGGTTCCTGCTGTAATGCCGATCCCGCCGATCCCCGCCAGTGGGATGATCAAACCCAGGCGCGTTTTCCGGACGGGAGCCCAACCTCCGACCTGCCCACACGGGTGGTGCCAGCCCCCTTTGTGCAGGTGCCCTTGGGAGTAACGGAGGATCGGCTGCTGGGGTCGGTCGATGTCGCCAAGTCCATCCAGGCGGGGGAGAGTGTCTTTCAGCCCGGTCTGTTGGCGGAAGCCCACCGAGGGGTGATGTATGTGGATGAGATTAATCTGCTTGACGATCAAATTGCCAACCTGCTGTTGGCGGCTCTCACCGACCGTCGTAACCAACTGGAGCGGGAGGGCCTAAGTTTTCAGCATCCCTGTGCGCCGCTGTTGATCGCCACCTATAACCCAGAGGAAGGGCCACTGCGGGAACATTTGCTTGATCGCATTGCCATCGCTCTGTCGGCGGATGCGGCCATGACCCTTGAAAACCGGGTGGCGGTGGTGGATCAAACCAGTCGCTATGCCGCAGATGCCCAAGGCTTTTTAGCAGAGTATGCCGAGCAGATCGACGCCCTTCAGACCCAGATTATTCTGGCGCGGGAATGGCTGAAGGACGTAACCATTAGCCGTGAACAAATTCAATACCTGGTGACGGAAGCCCTGCGGGGTGGATTGCAAGGGCACCGGGCTGAAATCTTCGCGGTGCGGGTGGCGAAGGCCCATGCAGCGCTGGAAGGGCGAGCGGTTGTCACGGCGGATGACCTGCGCGTGGCTGTTGAACTGGTGATTGTGCCTCGGTCGCAGTTTGCCCAAGATATGCCGCCGGAGGAGCCACCGCCACCGCCACCCCCACCGCCCCAAACCAACCCAGAAGACAACGAAACCCAGGATAACCAAGACAACCAGGATTCCGAGGAAGACGAGTCTGATAATAATGAGGAAGATGAAGCTCCTCCCAGCATTCCTGAAGAGTTTGTGTTTGACCCGGAGGGGGTAATCATCGATCCGTCGATGCTGGTGTTTGCCCAAACCATGAGTCGGCAGGGCAAGTCTGGACGGCAGAATCTGGTGTTTTCCGATGAGCGAGGGCGCTATATCAAGCCCTTCCTGCCCCAAGGGCCTGTGCGCCGCATTGCCGTGGATGCCACCCTGCGGGCAGCAGCCCCCTATCAAAAATCGCGCCGGGAACGCCAGCCCCATCGGCGCGTGGTGGTGGAATCGGGCGATATTCGGGCAAAGCGTTTGGCCCGTCGGGCGGGGTCACTGATTATCTTTGTGGTAGATGCATCGGGATCGATGGCCCTCAACCGAATGCAGGCGGCTAAAGGGGCCGTCCTCAACCTTTTGACAGAAGCCTACCAAAATCGCGATCAGGTTGCCCTGATTCCGTTTCGGGGAGAGCAGGCGGAAGTGTTGCTGCCCCCTACCCGCTCCATTGCCATGGCCCGTCGTCGTCTAGAGCGAATGCCCTGTGGCGGCGGATCACCCCTAGCCCATGGCCTTACCCAGGCCGTGCGGGTGGGCACCAATGCCCAACAGTCGGGAGATATTGGTAATGTGGTGATTGTGGCGATCACCGATGGACGGGGTAATATTCCGCTATCCCGATCTCTAGGGGAGCCCATGGAGGGGGATGAAAAGCCAGATATTAAGCAGGAACTGCTGGAGATTGCCAGCCGCATTCGCGGCATTGGTCATCAGTTGCTCATTATTGACACCGAGCGTAAGTTCGTGTCTACGGGCTTTGGCAAAGAACTGGCTAAAGCCGCTGGGGGACGCTACTATCAGTTGCCCAAGGCCACTGACCAAGCGATTGCGGCCATGGCACGGGGAGCCATTGCGGATATGAAGACTGGGTAAACTCCAGAAATTTCCCAGCAATCTATGGCGCTTCCACGGCAAGAGCAGGGCAATATGGGGGTAGTTTCCCTCAGAACCCTCTCACGGCCTCTGCCCTCTCAGCAGATAGCTTTGCCCTATCGCGAGTTGCTATGGAACATCGACTATCAAACCTCTCCGACGGACAACGCCTTCTGGCAGCGATCATGGTGACCGATGCTGTGGGTTTTAGTAGCCGTATGTCGGTGGATGAGGGGCTAACCCTACGGTTGATTGATCGCGATTTAACATTGATTGCCCAAATTGGTACCGACTTTGGCGGTAAGGTTCTGAAGTCAACGGGCGACGGGCTGCTGATGTATTTCCTCAGTGCCGTAGAAGCCGTTTCCTGCGGCCTTGAAATTCAGCGTCAACTGGTGGATCAAGCCTTGGAGCTTCCCCCAAATCAGTATCTCGATCACCGCATTGGCATTCATCTGGGAGATATTGTCGTCAGCGATCAGGATGTGATGGGCAATGGCGTAAATATTACGGCTCGCCTTCAGACCTATGCCCAGCCTCGGGGGATCTGCGTGTCGCAAACCATTTTCGATGTGGTGAAGGCGCGCCTTAATCTCAATGCCACGTTTTTGGGAGCCTTAGCGCTCAAGAATATTCACGAGCCTGTGCCAGCCTATCAGCTAGCCCTCTACTCCGATCCTGACTCTGGGCCGCCATCCACCGGGGAACCCACCTACACCGTGCCCATGAGTGTTGACGCCCTTCTCAGCAGCGCCATTCAGGCGCTTACCGTCCACGGCCAAGCCCTCCGCATCAAAAAGCTGATCTTCGCCACCTATCAGCAGGCTTGGGAGAATGATCGGTCGGTACTCGATCAGTTTGATCTCCACACCCTACTAACGACCCTACGGGAGCGCTACCCCACCCTAGGAGAGTTAGAGCAGCAATTGCAGCGCGTGGTGCTGGGGCTAAACCGACAGGAGATCTATGCCGAGGTGTCGGCCCTGGTTTTGCGGGAGCTTCAGCCCTGGTATGTGCGCACTCTCCAGCCCACCTCCGAGGAACGGCAAAACGAAACCACCGCCCTCACCGTGCGATCCCTCGAGGAGCGCTGTGATGCAGTAGCTCGACACCTCGATCAGCAGGCCGAGGCCCTGCGCCTTCGGAAATTGCTGTACTGTCTGGCCCACAATACCTGGGAAAATGATACACAGGTGCTGGAACAGGTTGATCTTGCGCTCCTTGTGCAGCATGTGTTTGAAACCATTCCCCAGGGGCAAGACCTACGCTATCACCTAGGGCGTATCGTTAAGCGACTCAATCGGCGACGAGAGTACACGCGCTTAGCCAATAGCTTAATCCAAGCGCTACACCCCCTCTATGCCACAGCGACAGCGGACACCCAACTGTCGGTTCCCCCTAGCACCGATCCCCAGGATTCTGCGCCCGATCATACTGTCGTGACGCCTATGCCCCCGCCTCCCACTTCCAACGGGGAAGTTACAACGCTCCAGTCAGCCGCCCCACCGCTGGCTCACCAGGGAATTACGGCCCATCCTGCCCCGTCGGGGCATCGTCCTTGCCGTGACCGACGGGTGCTTTTTGACCTGCGGATTGATATTGTGCAGTATGCCAATCCCCTGCGGACTAAAATTCTGCTGCATTCCTGCCTCCATGGCCCCTTTAGCTATACTCCCCAAGACTGGGTGAACCTGCGGCATACCACCCTAGAGGACTTGCTCCATGGCATTTTTGAGTATTGCCCTAGCTATGCTGACCTAGAGAGCAAGCTCACCATCATGGCCCACTGCCTAGGGCAAGCGGAGGAAACAATTCCCGTTGCTGATACCATTACCCGTTCAATTCGGGCATACTATCCTCAAGATCCGGATATGCCCCTAGCTCCCCTCGATCCCGCCACGGAATCGTCCACCCCAGGCAGTGGATCCTCCGATCCGGCCTCCTCCGACCCATCAGCCGCAACGCCCCACCCGCGTTCCTCGGCGCTATCGTCTGCTTAGTGCCCCTAGGGTGTTTGTATGAATGCCACTGAATTGCTGCAATCCTATGCCCGTGGGGACATGGACTTTAAGGGTCTGAGCCTAGTCGGGATTGATTTAGCCGGAGCGGATTTGATCGGGGCAAATCTTATCCAGGCGGATTTGGAAAACGCTAACCGCACCCTCACCTACCTAACTCGGGTGCGGCTGCGCCAAGCAAACCTTTCCCGTGCCCAACTGGCGGGGGCCAACCTCAACCAAGCCGATCTCTCAGCGGCCATTCTCCACGATGCCGATCTCCATGGGGCCAGCCTTCAGGGAGCTGATCTGCGCAGTGCCAATATGATTCTCGCTGACCTCCTAGATGCCAACCTGATGGGAGCCGACCTACGCAATGCCGACCTCAGTGGGGCCAATCTCACGGGGGCTTGCCTACGAGGGGCCAACCTGCGCCAGGAAAACCGCAAGTACACCACCAATCTCAAAGGCGCTAAACTTCACCAGGCTGACCTACGTGGGACAAACCTCACGGGGGCCAACCTCGCCTACGTTGACCTTAGCCAAGCCAACCTGAACGAGGCGGTGCTGCGCGAGGCTAATCTCAAGGGAGCTAACCTCAAGGGGGCATTTCTCAGTCGGGCCGATCTCACTGGGGTCGATCTCAGCGGCAGCACCCTTGATAACGCAGACTTAACCCTATGCCGTCTGACTCGCAGCAACCTCACCCTAGCCCAGATTAACCATGTGCGAGGGCGCGGGGCCGACTTTACCGATACCATTTTGCAGCAGGCCCAACTCAACCGATGCGACCTTCAAGACAGCCGCTTTACCCGTGCTGACATGGCCAGAGCCAGCCTGCGGGGTAGCCGCTTGTTCAAAGCCATGTTCGTTCAGTCTTACCTGGGGCGAGCCGATTTAACCGATGCCGACCTGAGTGAGGCCGTTTTGGATCGGGCTGAAATCAGCAGCACCATCCTCACCAACACCAAACTGGTAGGTGCCACCATGCCCGATGGCAGCATCCACGAGTAGTCTACGAGATCGATGACTTCACGAGATCGATGACTTCAGTCAGTCGAGTCCCTGGGCTCTTTCAGGATGATCCGTGCAGATCCCCAGGATTAGGAGACCGTCTTGAGGCAGGTGAGGGTCTGCGCCGCCCTAGCCTGCACCGCGAGGGAAACATCTTGCTGAAAAACTTGCTGAACCCGTTGCTGAATAGCCCCAAAAGTTTCTCCCTGAGGATCGAGGGCAAGGGCAAGGGCCTGTAAGCCCACCACAGCGGCATAGCGCACCACCCATTCGGGGTCTTCAGTACCTAGAATCAACGCCTGTAAGCTCTGGGCTTGGGCTAAGACTATTTGATCGGTAGGCAACAAATTCCAGTTCAGGTGTCCTAACCCCTTGGCTGCGGCCCGCCGCACGCTGAGAGCAAAGTCTCCGGTGGCAGTTTCTAGCAGAATCTCCAAGGCACGAGGATCGCCTATCAGCGACAGAGCCCGAATCGCCCAGGCTCTTGCCCCATAGTTGTAGCCGTCTAGTTCCTCTAGCAACGCCGGAACAGCGGTCTCCCCCAAAGCCACTAAGCCGTCCACCGCCGCCACCGCCGCCCCCGGATTGTTGTAGCCCAGCACTCGAATCAGGGTAGGAATTACCCCCGGATGGCGCTGAGCCGCCAAACGCCCCACCGCTGCCACCATGGCCCCCTTCGAGTCGGCTTCCTCAATGGCGCGAATCAAAGGAGCTAGATCTTCGTTGACGATGCTGGGTTGATCCACGCTAGGACTATCCTTCACAATCACTGACCTATCCACCCGTCTAGATACCTCCTCTTTAACCTAGCGCGTCCCCAAAGCCTCAAGTCTCTGACCCTAGAGCAAGTCGTCCATCAGCGCCAAAACCCGCTGTGCCTCTGGGGTCAGGTCGGCATCGGGAAAGTGAATCTGCTGAAGGTGGGCCTCCAAAACGCCTTGAAGGGCAATTAATTTCAGGCTATTTTCCGCCAGGGTGGCCGCAATGGGTTCCGCCGCCGGGAGGTAGCCAATTGCGCCCAAATCCATCATGGCCGAACGCCGCAGTTGTAGGTTCGACTCCTGAAGGCGCTCTACCAAGCGCTGACAGTAGCTATCATCCCCCGTCAACTGGTACATGGCCCGCGCCGCCGCATTTTGCACCTGAGCCACGGGATGACTCAAAAAGGGTCGAATTTCCTCCACGGCAGACTGTGCGCCCAGACAACCGAGGGCTTCCAGAATGGCGTTGTAGGGCTGGACGAGGTGGGGCTTGCCTTCTACGGGTATCGCGGCCTCTACCCCCCCTGCCAACAGGTTCAGTAAAGCTGGAACGGATTGGCTATCGCCCAGGGCTCCCAGGGCTTGAGCGGCTGACTCTCGCACGTAGTAATCGTCGCAGTCAAGACACCGAATCAGGGGAGCTACCGCACGGGCTTGCCCCAACTTACCCAAAGCACGAGCCGCATTCCGACGCAGGGGATAGCCCCCATCGGGTGCCCGATCCGACTCGTCTTCCAGGGCTTGAATCAAGGCATCTACCGCATCAGGCCGAGTCACCCGAAAGCGCCCCAGCCACCAGGCCGCATAGTAGCGCAGACCCGTATCCTCCGTTTGTTGAAGGTTCGCCACCGCTTGCTCCACCGTGAGGGATTCGCCCTGGGCGTTGACCAATTGTTGCGCGTCGGTCTCCATGGATAGCCTGTCTTTAACCCAACCTACTCGTTCAACACCGTAGGGATAACCCCGTAGGGTGCATTCGCGGCGACCCTTCCCTCTGGCCGTAGTCCAATCATCCGCATCCGCCGCAATGCACCACCCAGGAATCAGGGACAGCCCCGTATCAGAACCCCTCTCCCCGTGGGAGAGGGGCAGGGGTGAGGGCTTCCAGGCAACCTAGCTAGCCGAAAGAGGCTGAATGCTGACGATTTTGCCGCCCATGCGGGTAATCCGCTGCATTTCTTCGTTCATGCGGCTGTAGGGCACTTTGATGAAAATGCTGCCGCTCTTGCGGATGGGGTAGTTGGTTTTATCGGTTTCGTCGTTCTGGCGCAGCCCTTCCACTTCGTACAGGAAGATGCGGCTACCAGAGGGAGACGAGGTTTGGCTACCAAAGGCAGTTTGAGTAAGCATGGTATGGGATTCTCCTAAACATAGGGTGGGTGTTCACGGGTAGGGGAAACAACGCACCACAGTAACAACGCTGAACAGGCTTGGCACGAAACACGCGCAGGGACGCCATCCCTGGATGACACCCCCACGCGCCGATCACCGTGCAGTGATGTTATGGGCTGGCTTGGGTAATGCTAGTTACCCGACCACCCATTTTGTTGATTTGTTGCAGCTTGGTGGAAAGCTGCTCGTAGGGCACCAGGTAGGCGGTGTTGATCCGACGCACCTTGGGATAGCGAGGCAGATTAGCACCCACCACTTCAATTCGGTAGACCTTGCCAGCGGTGCCGTAGGGGGTAGACCCACCCAGGGCCAGGGCCGGAGTGGCCAGTTTGTTGACCTGGGCCGACATCCCCGCCGCAACCCCCGTGGGGCTAACGATGGAGGAAGAGGTGTTGCGTCCCAGTTCCCCGGCGAGGCGAGACTTCTTGCCGCCAGCCTGGGAGCGGTCGCTATTGGCGTAGCCGCGATACATTTGGAACATGCGGGTGAAGCCCACAGAACGCTGCCCGGCCTGATAGACAAAGCTGCGGTAGTAGGGCACCACGTTGTCGCCAAAGTTGGACTGGTACTCTTCGCTATCGATGAAGGAATCGACATCGGCGTCGTAGCCTTCGTTTTCGTAGCGGTCGAGGTGTTCCACCACTTCCGACTCGTCGTAGACGGCACGGCCCAGCAAGTGCTTGGTGTGCAGTTCAATCACGCGGGTTTGGAAGTTGCCGTAGAAAAACTTCTCTTTGTAAAGCTCCGACTTGGCCACAGCCCGCACAAACTCGCGCACGGTGATGTAGCCATTCCTTAGCAGCGACTCGGCACTGGTCAGACGCTCGGAGTTCATTAGATAGTCGTTGCCCAAAAGCTGGCGATAGACGGCCCGAATCACCACGTCGGCATCTTCGGCTGTCCAGTTGGGCCGCAGTTCCACAGGCGATGTTTCGCTGAAAGCAACGGTTCCCAACCGGGACGATGCGGTTGTAATAGGCACAGGATTATCCTCCCTTTTAAAAAGGCTTCTCAACACAGCAGGGGTCAGACTAGCGCCCAAGGGCCGCGCCTTTCTCCGGGGAGGTAGGGCCATGCCCTCTTTGAAGCGTGTTGGCAACGCTGGCACCAGCTTACCCAAAGGCACCGAAGCACAACCTTCGGCGTCTAGATACAACAATGCCCGGAGCAACAAACAATTGCTAACAATGCGCTAACAACTGTCTGCCCCTCCGGGCAAATCGCCAAACTAGCTCAGGGCGTTGATGGCGTAGTCGATGTAGGAGTTGGCTTCGGTGGCTGCATCGCCAGACAGACCGTGGTTAGCTTTGATGTACTTCAGAGCTTCCACGTACCAGCTGGGAGACAGTTCAAAGGTGCTGTTGATCTCATCGAGACCAGCAATCAGGTACTCATCCATGGGGCCAGTGCCGCCAGCCACGCAGCAGTAGGTCACCATCCGCAGGTAGTAGCCGATGTCGCGGGCGCACTTGGCTTTGCCGCGCTCGTCGGAGGCGTAGTTAGCGCCTTGCATTTGGGTGGTGTAGGGGAATTTGTTGTAAACGGCTTGAGCTGCGCCGCTCACGAGGGAATCTGCTTTGTTGGTCAGGGCTTTAGCCGCTTCCAAACCAGCGGTGGCTTGACGCAGACGGCCAAAAGCCACTTGCAGTTCGGAGGCGCTCAGAAAACGGCCTTGGGAATCGGCTGCTGCAACAGCTTCGGTTAGGGGGGTCTTCATAGTTTAAGGTTCTCCTTCAATTGTCTTCACAGCGAATGAACAGATGATTAGAACTGAGTTCAGCGAACTCTAGCTCAGTGAGGTTCAATTTAGGCTGAACCTAGGCAACAGCAGCCGCAGCCAGGTCGAAGTAGCTACCGATTTCAGAAACCAGGGAGCTGCAATCGCCAGGGGTGATGTTGGCAGGGTCGTTCACGATGGCAATGGCAGCGGCCTTCATTTTTTCGATGCCAGCCGCCACGGAAGCGCCGGGGGTGCCCAGAGCCACGTAGGTTTCACGCAGGCCGTTCAGGCAGCGGTCGTTCAGAACGCTGGCGTCACCGGTGAAGGTGGCGTAGGTTACATAGCGCAGGATGATTTCCATGTCGCGCAGACAAGCGGCCATACGACGGTTGGTGTAAGCGTTGCCGCCGGGGGCGATTAACTGGGGCTGCTCAGCAAACAGAGCACGAGCGGCATCAGCCACGATCTTGGAAGCGCTACCAGTCATGCGGTTCACGGCGTCGATCCGCTTGAGGCCATCGCCGGTCATGCGGGACAGAGCATCCAACTGATCGTTGGAGAGGAAATCCCCACGGGCGTCAGCTTGAGAAACAACCTTGGTATATGCGTCAAACATCGACTCAAATCTCCTAATTTTTGTCGCTGAGTTTGCTTGAAATGGTCTAGAGACCGGATTGCTAATTAGTTCAGCCGGAGCTGTTTAACTAATCTATAGAGAGGATCTTAAAGAGCGGCGTGGCCTGTTTTCTCATTTAAGTTACATTTCTTTAAGGTTGTTCAAGGTCGTACATAGTTCGTAAGACTCGACCTGAAGAAACGTTGAGAAACGTGCAATGGGAATCCTAGATGAGGATTGACCATTTCTGGAAACCGTTGCCTGAATTAGCTTTCACTGATTCAACAAACCCTCCACAGATGTTTATACACTGCTGTAGTGTATTTATCTTTTACAAGTTGTTAAGAGAGTCGGCTCTATGTAAAGAGTAAAAAAGTATCTAAATCAACCGTTTGGGCAGATCGACACGTACGTAGCCCGCCTAGAAATCTCAGTCCTTGTAACAAAACGTAAGCTTTCTGGTCGGGATTTTGCGGTTGTCCCTAGGCTGCGGTCATGGGATTTGGGGCTGCGCTGGGATCATCCTGGATCAGAAAGGTGCGCAGGGTAGCGGCATTGAGCGACTTGCCGATGATGACCAATCTGGTGTGGCGGTGTTCATCGGGTTGCCAGGGGCGGTCGTAGAACCAGTCGAAGCGCTGCCCAACGCCATGGACCACCATCCGCATGGCTTTTCCTGGCACCTGCACAAACCCTTTAATGCGATAAATCTCATGGTGATCGGTCAGCGCCTCTAGCCGTTGGATGAGGTCGTGAGGTTCAAATTCCTGAGACAGCAGTAACGGAATCGCCACAATGTCGTCGTCGTGATCGTGGTCTTCCTCGTGATCGTGGTGGCTGGGGCGGCTGTCCAGGTTATCCTCAACGGCGGCGTTGAAGCCTAGCAATACATCGGGGCTAATCAACCCCTGACCACATTCCACCACCCGCACCGGACGAGGCAGTTGATCGGCCAGCCAACGCTCTACCCGCTGCCGGTCTGCCGCTTCGACCAAATCTGTCTTGGTCAGCAGCACTAGGTCAGCACAGTTCAACTGGTCTTCAAATAGTTCTTCAATGGGGGTTTCGTGATCCAAACTGTCATCGGCTTGGCGCTGGGCTTCGAGGGCATCCAGATCTCCCACCAACCGACCAGAGGCCAGGGCTTCACAATCCACCACCGTCACCACGCTATCCACGGTGGCGGCAGTACGAATTTCGGGCCAGCGGAAAGCTTGCACTAGGGGCTTGGGTAAGGCCAACCCAGAGGTTTCGATCACAATGCAGTCGATCTGGTCGCGGCGCTGGAGCAACGCCTGCATAGTGGGCAAAAATTCCTCCTGCACCGTGCAGCACAGGCAACCATTGGTCAGTTCAACGATGTTGTTTACAGCTGGTGTCGCGTTCACCGCCCCATCACCGGGGATGGGATCCTCGTCACACACCTGACAGGACTTTAGCAGGTCGCCATCAATTCCCACCTCGCCAAATTCATTCACCAGAACGGCAATGCGTTGCCCCTGGGGGTTTTGCAGCAGGTGGCGAATCAGCGTCGTTTTGCCTGCGCCGAGAAAGCCAGTGATGATGGTAACGGGAATTTTGTGCATGGTGGATTGAAGAAACAACAGAAGGATCGTCCCCGGGCCAAAACGCTTTCCACCCATCGCACCGTGGCCGATGAATGGGAGCGTTCCCCAGAACGAACCATTCCCAGTGTAGGTTGCCCTGCCGGATGTTAGGCCTAGCGGGCATCTCTAGATTCCATCCCAGCCATTGACCATGCCCCAATGCTCAGACCTGATCGCCCACCATCGCCAGTTCCACCTCTCCAAAAATGGCGCTAGGAGAAGCATAGAACTTAAACTCCAGCAGGTTATAAAAGGGATCCTCTAGGAAAAAAGTGCGGTGCTCTAGGGGGGTGCCAGGGAAGCGGCGTTTTTCTCCTTGGTAAAATTGGAGACCTCGATCTTTAGCCCGCTTGAGAAGATCTACCCAATCCTGTTCGGCTAAAAACACCAGCCCAAAGTGACGCGGGTAAATGCCCCGCTGCGGCGTCAGATCATTGGCAAGGTGAGCCACCAGTTGATGTCCCTGAAGGTTCAAAATCAGCGATGACGGGGTTTCGCGGCCTGGTTCGCAGCCTAACCCCTCCACATAAAACGGCTTGGCGGTCGCAATATCCCCCACCGGGAAGGCTAAATGGAACAGAGCAGTAGCTTGGGGCATGGCAGATACCATTGGGTCAACAACAGGGCGAGGCCAATACTTTTATGCTAACCAGTCCCACAAAAAACGCCCCCAGGTAATTCTGGAGGCGCTAACTGAAAGGAAGACTTCAACGTCCCTCTTTCCTGGGGGAGAGGGATTGAGGGTGTCGCTGGCTTCCCGAAGGATGGGCCAGCGACATCCTCAGCAACCCTAGTAATCGCCTAATAGGCATCCTGAAGTTCGTAGAAGTCGGGGGAAATGTAGTCCTTCCGCAGGGGCCAGCCGACCCAGTCTTCGGGCATCAGCAGGCGCTTGAGGTTGGGGTGCCCTTCGTAGATGATGCCGTACATGTCGTAGCTTTCCCGCTCTTGCCAGTCGGCGGCCTTCCAGATCCAGTAGACCGAAGGCACACGGGGGTTATCCCGTGGCAAGAAGACTTTTACCCGTACTTCCTCCGGTCGGTTGGCATCGTCGCTCACCTTAATCAGGTGATAGAAGCTAACCAGTTCCTTGCCGGGGCCAGCATCATAGGCTCCTTGGCACTGAAGGTAGTTAAACCCATAGGCGTAGAGAGCAGTGGAGATAGGAATCAAAAACTCCGGATCCACCTTGATGATCTCAACCCCTAGGTGATCCGGCTCAGCGAGGTCGTGGGCAAAGCCATTTTCCGTCAGCCATTTAGAGACCGCCCCAGCTTCTACAATCGAGGCCGTTGAGGCTGCTTCCGGTTCGGGGGTAACCTTAGATTCGTCTTCAGCCATTAGACCTTATCCTCCTGGGCAGTGGTTTCAGCAACGGCTTCGGGTAGCGGCATCCCCATGGCCTGCATCAGTTCCTTGGGCGGGGTGGCATGGGTGCCCAGTTGCAGGTATTGCCCGGTCAGAATAGGCGGCACTGACTTCATCTGGTGAGCCCGCTCATAGAACCGATGGGTCTGCTTGGTGTAGGCCCTATCCTGCATGGACTCGGTGGCCACCTTCTTACGCAGTTTGATGATGGCGTCAATGATGGCCTCAGGGCGAGGCGGGCAACCGGGAATGTACACATCCACCGGAATCAGCTTATCCACACCGCGCACCGCCGAGGGGGAATCGCTGCTGAACATACCGCCCGTGATGGTGCAAGCACCCATGGCAATCACATACTTAGGATCGGGCATTTGCTCATACAGCCGCACGAGGGCCGGAGCCATTTTCATGGTGACGGTGCCTGCCGTGATCAACAGGTCAGCCTGCCGGGGACTGGCCCGTGGCAGCAAACCAAAGCGGTCGAAATCGAAGCGGGAGCCGATCAACGCCGCAAATTCAATAAAGCAACAGGCCGTACCGTAGAGCAGTGGGAAGAGGCTCGACAGGCGACACCAGTTGTACAGATCATCCACGGTCGTCAGAATCACGTTTTCCGACAAATCGTGGGTAACGGTGGGGGGAGCCACCGGGTTCATTAGCGCTTCACCGGGGGCTAGCATACCGCTCTTATCGGCGGCTGATGGCGGATTCATGACCATTCCAACGCTCCCTTGCGCCAAGCATAAACAAGACCGATAACAAGAATGCCGATGAAAACTAGGGCTTCGACAAAGGCCAACAGCCCCAATTGGTTGAAGGCCACCGCCCAGGGGTACAGAAATACTGTTTCTACGTCAAAAATGACGAAGACCAGGGCAAACATGTAGTAGCGAATGTTGAACTGAATCCAGGCTCCGCCAATGGGCTCCATCCCCGACTCGTAGGTGGTTCTGCGGGCAGGGCCACGACCCACCGGGCGCAAAAACTTGGCAATGCCCAGAGCCGACACGGGCACTAGGCAAGCGATCATCAAGAAAACTAGGAAGTACTCGTAGCCGGATAAGACAAACACGAGTTCACCGCCACAACTAAAGCAACAGAGTAGTGATGAGCACAAAAATCACCAGGGCGTTAGCCGAGGTGATTCGCCCACAATTTATAGTCATTCTAGGCCACATTGGCGGGAAAATCAGACCCGACCCATTAAAACCCCGGATGGCAGCAATTATGAATACTGAGGCGTTCCCCCCTGGCAAAGCGCTTAAGCGAAATTTTTGGATCCAGTTTTTCGCCTAATCTTGACCGTCTGAAATACCGTCAGCGGGGGACACGGCTATGTCATAATTGTTTACATCAAATTCATGTTTAGTCTTGTTCAAACTGGGCCATCGTACGCTTCCTTGGTGTCTCCATGGATTTGTGCTGCGCTGTAGTTGACCTAAACCCGTGAACACCCCCCTAAGAGGGCGAATGCCATGAGTGTTGAACCTGAAACCCCGGCGGAACTGTCGGAAGCCGTCAGCCTTGCCGAGGCGGCGACTCCCGAGGTTGTGCCCCTAACCCCAGAGGAGATGGACTGTTACGAATGCCGTTCCTGCGGTTATTCCTACGAACCCGCCAAGGGCGATGATCGGGCGAAAATTGCAGCGGGAACAGCCTTCGACGAGCTTCCTATCAACTGGCGGTGCCCAGTGTGTAGTGCACCCAAGAAGCAGTTCAGTAACATTGGCCCCGTAAACCGTCCTTCTGGCTTCACGGAAAATCTGAACTACGGTCTGGGGGTGAATCGCCTAACCCCAGGGCAAAAGAATATTTTGATTTTTGGAGCCTTAGCCGTCGGCTTTCTATTTTTCATCAGCCTCTATGGTTTGAAGTAGCCCCCTGGCCACAGATGGATCTGCCCTGTCGGGTAGGCTGGCCTGAACCCAACATGGGCGCGCATCATATTTTGCTGAGCCTGGCTTAAGTTGTATTGGATAGATTTGGATACGTTATGCACCCTGCCTTGGATTGGTTGAAACGAGGTTTCATTGCTCTGGTAGCCCTTGTCTTGGTTTCCGGTTGCTCTAAGTACTTTTTGTCGGATGCTGAGGTGCATCCGTGGAAAGTTGTACAAATTCCCACCGAGGCTACCCTGTCGGACATTGCCTTTGCTGGGGGAAATGATCACGGCTGGATTGTGGGTAGCCGCAACACCCTGCTGGAGACCCGTGACGGTGGCGATACCTGGAGTGTTCGAGAACTCGCCCTTGACGACCAGCCTTACACCTTTACTTCGGTTGATTTCTCTGGTGATGAGGGCTGGGTCACCGGCACTCCATCAATTCTGCTGCACACCAGCGATGGCGGTAAGAGTTGGGCCAAAGTTCCCCTCAGCAACGAGTTGCCGGGAACTCCTTTTTTGGTGACGGCCCTAGGGCCAAAGTCTGCCGAGATGGCAACGGACATTGGCGCGATCTACCGTACTGAGGACGGTGGGCGCACCTGGAAAGCCATGGTTCAAGGGGCCGTGGGCGTGGTGCGGAACATGACCCGCTCGACCGATGGCCGCTATGTGGCGGTGTCCTCCCGTGGAAACTTCTACTCTACCTGGGCTCCAGGGCAGGACGAGTGGATTCCCCACAACCGCCAGAACTCCCGCCGCTTGCAAAATATGGGCTTCGATAAGGCTGGAAAGCTTTGGATAATTGCTCGGGGTGGTCAGGTGCGCTTCTCTAGCTCACGATCCTCCGATGACTTCACTGAGGCGCTTAGCCCCGAATTTGGAACCAGTTGGGGCCTGCTGGATATGGCGTTCCGTACCCAGGATGAAGTGTGGGTCACTGGCGGCGGCGGCAACCTGCTCGTCAGCTTCGATGGCGGCGAAACTTGGTATAGAGACAGTGCCGTCAACGATGTGCCCTCCAACCTCTACCGGATTGTATTTACGGGAGAGGAGAAAGGCTTTGTCCTAGGACAGCGGGGCACAATCCTGAAGTATGACCCCGATGTGGCCTAGCGCGTTTAGGGGCAGAGGGGTAGATCGGAGGACTTTCTCACCCGAATTCTTGCCCTTGCCCCCAGTCCACGCGCAAGACTTTGGAAGATCCTGAGCTGAATAACTTGTTAGGGTTTCCAGGGTTCCCTATGATTAGATCAGTTTCGTCGTGTTAAGAGAGGAGACGTAAAACATGGCAGGTACAACTGGAGAGCGCCCCTTTGGCGACATCGTGACCAGTATTCGCTACTGGATTATCCACAGCATCACCATTCCCATGCTGTTCATTGCTGGGTGGCTATTTGTCAGTACGGGCTTGGCCTACGATGCCTTTGGCACCCCTCGCCCCAACGACTACTACCCCGACAACCAAATGCAGCTTCCCATCGTGACCGATCGCTTTGAGGCAAAGCAGCAGATCGATATGTTCTCCGCCCAATAACTTGGCTCCATAAGCCTTCTCTTTCCCATTACGTTGGTTCATTCAGCGCCATGCAAAGCAACTCCCCCGAACAAATTACCTATCCCATTTTCACCATTCGCTGGCTAGCTGTGCATACCCTCGGTGTGCCCAGTGTCTTTTTCTTGGGCGCAATTGCGGCCATGCAGTTTATTCAACGGTAGAAAAACACTATGGATCGTACTCCCAACCCCAATAAGCAGCCTGTCGAACTTAATCGCACTTCCCTATACTTAGGGTTGCTGCTGGTGTTCGTGCTGGGGCTCCTTTTTTCGAGCTACTTCTTTAACTAATATCTGTTAAAGAAATGGAGCTTAGGGGCTCACGATTCCCTAAGCTGTGTTGAGATCATGGATTAACCTAACTTGGTTGTAGGAGACTTCAATAATGCTTCAGAGTGGGCGAATTCCCCTGTGGATTGTGGCAACGGTGGCCGGTACTGGCGTCCTTGTAGTGGTAGGCCTCTTCTTTTATGGAGCCTACGCTGGTGTAGGTTCTGCCATGTAACAGGGCTAGCTATCTCTATCAAAGGGTGGCTGTTTGAGGGTCAGGCTAATTAATCCATTAGCCTGACCCTTGCTTTTGTTAGTCTTTTGCTGCGAGGGCTAATCGACAGCCCGAAAGCGTCCCATCACGGGTTCTTCTGCTTCCCTCACCTGGTTCAGCCTCAACGTCTCCATTCCCAAGTAGAATAGGCTGAGTTTTGTCTAGTAGCCTCGGGTAAAGTAGAGACATTGGTCATGGGTCAGCTTTTTAAGACAGAACCGCTACAAACGTCTAAAGCCAAAACAATCTTGACCGTTGGATCGGGTGCTTTCGCTCTCGGGCTAGTGATTCCCCTACTCGGTGCCTTTACGGCTAGGCTCGGAGCATCCTCAGTGGCTTTTAGCGGCACCTTGATTAACTTCCGTGATACCCCTGGTTCCGACGCTTTTCCCACCGAAATCAGCAGTGAACGCCTCTGTTTAGCCACTACCCTCCCCAGAGGTCGTTCGGCAGGATTAGCGGATCTATCCAGTTCAAGTTTCTTATTTCAGGGCGGTAACCTGCAAACCATCGCTGCCCAAATTCATGCCGATCACGTTGGACAACTTGCGGTAGCCCCTTGGCCCCAGTTACATCCCCAAGCCACTCAGACCCGAGTTCCCATTCTGATGTACCATGACGTCCTCACCGAGCCAGAGGTCTTTTTCGACCTCGTGCCCGAACAATTTGAGGATCACCTGCAAACCCTCAAGGAAAATGGCTTTACGGCCATCAGCCTGGACCAGCTTGTCCAGCATTTGCGGACAGGATCTCCGCTGCCAGAAAAGCCGGTGGTGCTGAGTTTTGACGATGGCTATGCTGGGCATTATGAGCATGTGTTGCCGCTGTTGCAGAAGTACCAAATGCCCGCTGTGTTCTTTGTGTTTCCGGGCAAAATTGACGGGGAGATTGTCGGGCGATCCACCCTAACCTGGGATCAGGTCAAGGCGATGGCCGCCGATCCGCTGATTACCATTGGATCCCACAGCGTTACCCATCCTCCGGATCTACGCGAATTTAGCGATGCTGATTTAGCCTACGAAATGACGGAATCTAAGCGGCGACTGGAGGAAATGCTCGGCGAACCCGTTCATTACTTCAGCTATCCAGCGGGGCATTACGATGAACGGGTAGCCCAGGCCGCAGCGGATGCGGGCTACCTAGCGGCGTTTACCATGCGGCAGAACAATGAGCAATTTGCTGGAGCCTCAGAGTCATTGTTGGCCATTGAACGATTTGGACAGTCTGCCCTGCCCTCTCTTCTCGATCAGGCTTGGGGAGGCGAAGCCAGCGCAACGAGTGCTAGGGTGAATCGCCCCCAGCCTAGCGTGGTGCCGTCTAGTGTCGCGGGGGCAACATCGGGAGATCTAGGCTTTGACTTTCTAGCCCCAGTGGAGCAACAGGACTATGAATCCGACGACCAGAAGCTCACGCTGATTCGTGGTGGCCGCCCGGTCACTATCCATGCCAACAGTCGTTACCAGGTACCCGAGATTCTAGCGGGCACCAATGCCGTTGGAGCCGTCGATGGAGGATTCTTCTCCCTCGAGTACCTAGACTCCAATGTCATGATTGGCCCAGTGCTGAGCCAGAGCAGTCGTCAATTTATCCCCGGCAATGCCAGTGAGAATCCCCGCTTAAATGGTCGCCCCCTGATCCTGATTGCCCCTGATCGGGTGCAGTTTGTTCCCTTCGATGCAGCACAGCACAATACCATGGCAGGGCTTTACCGTACCCTACCCGGTGTCACCGATGCCTTTGTGGGAGCTGCCTGGTTAGTCAAGGATGGAGAGCCTCAACCACCTAGCAGCTTTGGGACGTTGTTTGACTTTGACGCGAAGCGGCACCGAGCTTTTTGGGGTATTCATCAAGATGGGCAGCCCGTAATAGGCGTTTCTCACACGATGATCGATTCCGTCGAACTAGGCCGACTCTTGCACCAAGCGGGGCTAAGAGATGCCGTTATGCTCGATTCCGGAGCTAGTACATCCCTGGCCTACCAAGGAGAGTCGCTAGTGGGCTATCTCCCTCGGCCTGTGCCCCATGTAGTAGCGCTTCTTCCACCGGAAGCGAACGATGGTAGTCCCTGCCCCTTAGTGACTGACCCAGCATCGAAAGCGACATCGTTACGAGACTAGTCAATGCCCAGATAGCCCACGGTTTCGGTGAAAGGCAAGGCACTGTGACGACAGCCCTTGAACGACAGTCGATGCTGCCGAGTTGGCCCTAGGCGCTGCAAGGCTTGACGGTGTTCAGCACTGCCATAGCCTTTATGCTTCGCCAATCCGTAGCCAGGGTAGCGCCGATCTAGACGCACCATCAGTTGATCTCGCCAAACCTTCGCCAGGATGCTGGCGGCGGCAATTACCGTGTGGTGTTGATCACCTTTAATGACCGTTTGCTGGGGAATCGCCAGATCAGGGATAGGCTGATTGCCATCCACTAGACAAAGGGTAGGGACGGGGGATAGGCGATGGATGGCACGCCCCATGGCCAAGAGGGTGGCTTGCAGAATGTTAAGGCGGTCGATCTCCTGCACTGAAGCATAACCAATAGCATAGGTAGTCGCTATGGTCTGAATAGGTTCAACCAGCAGCAGACGTTGGCGCTGACTCAGGCGCTTGCTATCGGTCACCCCCATCTGCCTCAGACGCAAAGCGGCGGGCTCTGAGAAAAGCACCGCCGCTGCTACCACCGGCCCAAAGAGCGCTCCCCGACCTACCTCATCTACCCCTGCAACCCTATCATTGGCGATCACCAAGTTGGTGATCGCCTCCAGGGTAGTATCCCCCTCGGAGCTACTCAACTGAGCGCTCCGAGGTAAGCGACTAATCATCAGCAGTGCCGCCATTGGCAGAGGGACGACGACGACGACGGCGACGCACTCCATTGTCAGGCTCAGCGTCTGGTGTATCATCCTTGCCCGCTGTCGCGGCCACCGCTGGGCTATCCTCACCTTGGTCAGCCGTTAGATCCTTTTCTAGGAGAGAGGATGAGCCTTGCTCCGACGGATCTACAGAAGCCGCTTTAACCACTGGCGTCGCCGTTTTACTCGCTTTAGTATCCGCTAAACCCCTCTCGTATGGGGAGATAGAAGCCTGAGGCGAGGGCGACATCCCCAGCGACAAATCCGCTTCTACAGCAGCGGTCGATCCCGGTGTACGCACAGCAATCGACACATTACGGGGATCGAGGATAGTGTCACTGGGTGCCAAGACCAGGGGAGAGATCCCCATCATGGCGTAAATCCGCTGCTCATCGGTGGTCATCTCCACCGTAATGGCCTGGGGCGGAGTGGACACCTTTTTTTCATGGCGGTTGCCTGGTCGCCCCCGGTTGACGCGAACCGCTACCTTATCCTCATCCCCAATACTTTCAGGAACAGAGGGAACCTCCACCACGGGAGGAGGAGCGTCCTTAGGAGCGCTAGGCAGAACCAACCCTTCGCGCGGAATGGGAGCTTCTTTATTAACGCCACGGCTGGGAAGGGGATCTCGGCGGCGGCGGCGGCGGTTGCCTTTATTCAGCTTATCTTGATAGCTGGGGTGATTAATCAGATCAAGTTCCTGCAAATCTGGCGAGGTTGTCAAACCATCCAGTTGAGACTCCCGCAGGGCTGGTGTCCAGCTATTTTCCAACCCAGATCCGGCAGCAAAGGGACTGGAACTCAAGCCAGCACTGTCTTCAACGGGTTGGGTTCCGGGCAGGTGTACCAAATGGCCTAGGCCGGAACAGGTGGGGCAAGGTCGCCCAAAGAGTTCATAGATATTTTGGCCTTGGCGTTTGCGGGTTAGTTCTACCAGCCCCAACTCGGAAAGCTGGGAAATCTGGGGTCTGGCCTTATCGGATCGCAGCGCCTTACTGAAATGCTCCAGAACTTGCAGCTTATCCCGCCGGGAATCCATATCAATGAAGTCTACGATGATGACCCCAGCGATATTTCGCAGCCGCAGTTGGCGGGCAATTTCGGTGGCGGCTTCACAGTTTGTCCACAGCACCGTTTCCCTGGCCGTGGCGGATCGGGTGAAGGAACCCGAGTTAACGTCAATTACCGTCAGGGCTTCGGTGGGCTCAATAATGATATAGCCGCCAGAGGGAAGATCGACCCTGGGCTTCAAGGCTTCTCGAATGGCGGCATTGACTCGGAAGTATTCTAGGATCGGTACCCGTTCGCGGTGCTGATCAATCAAAACCCCACTGGGGACTTGACCATCACTCCAGCTAGCTAGGTGTTGCTTGACTCGCTTCATGCCGCTGCTGGAGTCCGTTACAATACGGTTCACATCAGCGTTGTAAACATCCCGCAAAACCCGCTGAATAAAGTCATCATCACGGTTGAGCAGAGCTGGAGGACGGGTAGACAAGGCCTGCTGCTGAATACTCTCCCATTGACGTTGCAGGGTTTCGAGGTCTTCGATGATAGCGTTTTCGCTAATGCCCTCGGCCTCCGTTCGCACCAGTAGCCCCATCCCCGCTGGCTTGATTAAGATCGCTAACGCCCGCAGCCGATTGCGCTCATTTTCGCTGCGAATGCGGCGAGATAGGTTGACCCCACGCCCATAGGGCATCAGCACCAGATAGCGACCGGGCAGGGTGATATTCCCGGTCAGCCTGGGGCCTTTATTACCCGTGGGTTCCTTCATAATTTGAACCAGCACCTTCTGCTGGGGGGCAACCAGCTCGGTGATAGAACCGGCCATGCGCTTTAGGCGCAGCGGCCCGAGATCAGTGACATGCATGAACCCGTTGCGTTCACTATCCCCAATGTTCACAAAGGCGGCATCAATGCCGGGTAAAACGTTTTCAACAGTTCCCAAATAAATGTCGCTGACCTGGTGGCTACCGGTAGCCACAATTAATTCCTGAATCTGATCTTCCGAAAAAACCGCAGCGATCCGATGCTGCTCAGCAATAACAATCTGCTTCGGCATTCAAATTCCTCATACAACGCTCACTAGGGCGGATACGATTTAAGACTTTCACTGGAAATGGAGCCGCTAGCCCCGCAGAGCCTACAGCCACCCTCCATCCAGATCGGGGCAAACGAGATCGCAAGGGTTCTATTGTCAAAATCGCAGTAGCAAAGCTACGTCGATGACACCTCGAGGCATACAGGGATCACTCTGGTCAATCGGACAGCTTCGAGAATTCTTGGCGACGCCAGAACAGGCTTTGGAAAACCGGCAAAACTGCGCAGGAACTCTTGAGTGAAGCGCCCAGGGCCAAGGACTGGTAGCCACCTAAACACTTGCCATGTGCTATCCGTCTAAGCACATTTGGTCTTGTTTAGTTGCATTATAGCGTTAAGGCCTACCCATAGCATATAACTGCCTATCTTTGTAGGGAAGATCTAGGAGAACTGGCCTGGGGCTAGGTTTAGCCCTGCCCCAAAAAATACCCCCAGTTCCGATGGAGACTGGGGGCATAGGGAATCGTCTAGGACGAAGCTGAGACCGTCACTGGACTTCGACTCTTCTTGGGCTGAGGCTCCAGGGTTGTCCCTTGCAATAGCAAAATCAACATTGGATCTCGCTTATCCAGTTCGCGCCGTAGCAGGCGGCGCAGATCCCTATCCATAAGGCCTTTGAGACCATCCCAGTCAATGGTGGACTGCCCCTTCTGGCCCTTAACGATCAATTCTGAACCATGGGTCTCGAGTACCTGCTCCAAGACTTGTCGTACCGCTTGCTGGAAGCGCTCTGGGCTAATAGCATGGGCAACCCCCCGCAGTTGCACCGTTGGACCCGCCACCAGTTTGCCGTTATCGCCAATGGTGGCGGCAATGGTGACGACGCCGTCTTCTGCCAGTTGTTGACGATCTCGCAAAATATCGCGACCGACAACGCCCACCCGAGAGGAATCCACCAGCTCAATGCCAGAGGGCACCTTACCCGCAATGCGAATCCCGGAGGGATCCACCTCGACCATATCGCCGTTTTGAATGATCACCATATTTCCGGCGGGAACCCCCATACTTTGGGCGGTTTCTGAATGTTTGACCAACATTCGGTGCTCGCCGTGGACGGGCAGGAAGAATTTGGGCTTGGTGAGGGCTAGCATGAGCTTCTGGTCTTCCTGGGAACCGTGGCCAGAAACGTGGATGCCCTTATCTTTGCCGTAGACCACCTTGGCCCCCCGCATCATCAGCTTGTCGATGGTGTTGACCACAGCGATGGTATTGCCGGGGATGGGGTTGGCGGAAAAGACGACGGTGTCCCCCGATTTAATTTTGATTTGGCGATGGGCATCCTCGGCAATGCGGGTGAGGGCGGCCATCGGTTCACCCTGGGAACCTGTGGTTAGGATCAGAACGTTTTCATCCGCCGTTTGGCCCAGGTTACGCAGGGGCAAAAACAGGCTTTCGGGGCATTTGATGTAGCCCAAATCGCGGGCATGGGCAATCACGTTGAGCATGGATCGTCCCACCACAAAGACCTTGCGGTTGTGCTTTTGGGCCAGTTCCAAAATCATGTTGACCCGATGCACCGAGGAGGAGAAGGTGGTGACCAGCAGCCGACCTTCGGCCTTGGCAAATTCTCGGTCGAGGTTGGGGAAAACGGAACGTTCGGAGGGGGTGTGGCCCGGTAGTTCGGCATTGGTGGAGTCGCTGATCAGGCAGAGAACACCCCGCTCTCCGGCCTCCGCCAGCCTTTGAACATCAAAGGTTTCCCCATCGACGGGGGTGAAATCAAACTTGAAGTCGCCCGTGTGCACCACGACGCCTACGGGGGTGTGGATAATCACTGAACAACTATCGGCAATGGAGTGGGTGTTGCGAATGTATTCGACCAAAAACGAGTTGCCCACCCGCACGGTTTCGCGGGGGCGCACTCGGCGCAGTTCGGTGCGATCCGCTACCCCGGCTTCCTCCAGTTTATCTTCTAGCAAAGCCATGGCCAATCGAGGGCCATAGATGACGGGAATATCGAATTGTTTGAGGTGAAAGGCAATGCCACCGATGTGATCTTCGTGGCCGTGGGTGACGATCATACCCTTGATTTTGTCGCGATTTTCCCGCAGATAGGTAACGTCGGGTAGAACAATATTGACGCCGTGCATTCCGTCGGTGGGAAAGGCTAGCCCCGCGTCGAGCAACATAATTTCGTTGTTGATTTCAAAGACGCAGGTATTTTTCCCAATTTCGTGAAGCCCTCCTAGGGGAACAATTTTAAGGGCAGATTGAGCTTGTTTTGCTGTCATAAAGAACCGTTTTGTAGATTAAAAGTGAGACTGGAAACTTGGGCATTCTCTCGTGGGAATTGTCATCGTCATCGATTCAAAGGAGTGCCATATTCTAGGCTATTGATACCAACGAGCGAACTGAAGACAATGCTTTACCAGACAAGCAGTGTAAAAAGATCTAACATCACCAATAACAACCGCCTTTAGGCCATCAAGAAGCTGCAAATAACCATGCCAGAACAGTCGTAAATTCATAGAACAAGTTGAAACAGAAAGAGTATGGGAAAAAGTCTAGGAAATACAATAGGCATCTAAAGTAAACGAGATGAGGTTGTGGAACAACAGGCCCTCGATCCTGAAAAAAGTTATTTTGTTGTGGGACAAACGAGAAAATACAGGGAATGGAAGGGTGACGTATGCAGTAAGGATTAAAACAGATCCCTAGGGAACTACAGGGATCGCCTAGAAAATTATTGGTCTAGACTAGCGGGCAGGACAACTCGATCTAACAGCGCCAGCACCTCTTCACTCGCAGGATAAAGGGGAAGACGCACGGAACCCACATCCCAGCCACGCTGGATTAGGGCGGCTTTCACAGGGACTGGATTGGTGGTAACGAACAGTGCCTTAAACAAAGGCAGCAACTGAAGATGTATATCCGTGGCTTGTTTGACTTGCCCATCTTCATAGGCTTGAATCATCGCCTGAATTTGATCGCCCACCAAGTGGCTAGCCACGCTAACTACCCCACAGCCCCCCACAGACAGCGTGGGCAGGGTTAGGGAGTCATCCCCTGAGTAGATGAGAAAATCCGCCGGGGTATTCAACCGAATTTGACTCACCTGATCGAGGTTGCCACTCGCTTCTTTGATTGCCACGATGTTATCAACGTGAGCTAGGCGAGAGACGGTATCCACGGCTAGGCTGCACCCCGTTCGCCCTGGAATGTTGTAGAGCATGATAGGCAAGTCAGGAACAGCTTGGGCAACCTGCTTGAAGTGCTCGTAAAGGCCTTCCTGGGGCGGCTTATTGTAGTAGGGCACCACTTGAAGCGCGCCATCGAGATCCAGATGACTAGCCTTTTGGGTGGCCTCAATGGCTTCATGGGTGGAGTTAGATCCAGTGCCTGCGATTACCTTAGCACGACCGGCCACGGCCTGCTTAACGGCCTTGAACAGTTGATACTCTTCCTCCCAGGAGAGTGTAGGCGATTCGCCGGTGGTGCCACACACGACCAGCCCATCGCTGCCGTGGTTCACTAGGTGATCCGCTAGACGCTCGGCCATTTCGTAGTTAACGGAGCCATCCGCTGAGAATGGCGTCACCATGGCCGTAAGCACTCTACCGAAATATACCACTCGAATCTACTGTCCTCTGGTTAAATGGCATGACTCCCAGAGAAGCCAGCCTGACGTTTGGATTATACCAACTTAGCCCAAAATCTCAGGATGTGAACCCCCTAAACCGTCACAGGGGTGGCCAATTCGGACTGAACCGCCAGCAATTCTGCAATTTGGACGGCATTTAGAGCGGCCCCTTTGCGAATTTGGTCGCCGCACAGCCAAAGCTCTAGGGCGTTGGGATTGGAGAGGTCTTGGCGAATGCGCCCCACCAGCACATCATCCTGGCCGCTGGCCTCGATGGGCATGGGGAAATAGTTGCGGCTCCAGTCTTCCACCACCTTCACCCCAGGGGCTTGACTCAGGATTTGTTTGGCTTCGCCCACCGCAAAGGGTGCGCCAAATTCGATATTGAGGGCCTCGGAGTGGGCACGCAGGACGGGAACCCGCACACAGGTTGCCGAAATTCGTAGATCAGGAGCCCCAAAAATCTTGCGGGTCTCGTTGACCATTTTCATTTCTTCCTGGCAGTAGCCCAGTTCATTGAGCTCAGAGTTGTGGGGAAATAGGTTGAAGGCAAGGGGATAGGGAAAGGCCTCCGCCACGGGTTCTTCCCCGTTCAAAATCGCCTGGGCCTGACGCTTCACTTCCTCCATGGCCCGCGCCCCGGCACCGCTGGCCGACTGGTAAGTAGACACCACCAAACGCTGGATGGGTTGAACTTGGTGCAGGGGCCATAGGGCCAGGGACATTAGAATCGTGGTGCAGTTGGGATTGGCGATGATGCCCTGGTGCTGGTAAGCCGCCTCTGGGTTTACCTCTGGCACCACCAGGGGTACGGTGGGATCCATCCGAAAGGCGCTGGAATTGTCGATGGACACCGCCCCCGCCGCCGTGGCCTTGGGTAGCCATTCCTTAGAAATTGACCCACCCGCCGAAGCCAGCACTAGATCCACCCCATTGAAGGCTCCGTCGCCTAGGGCTTCCACCGTCAGAGCTTCGCCCATGAAGGACAATTGAGTGCCCGCCGACCGGGGAGAAGCCAGTAACTTTAGGGTTTTAACGGGGAAGGAACGCTGCTCCAGAATCGCCAAAAGCTCGGCTCCTACAGCCCCAGTAGCTCCCAAAACAGCGACGTTCAACCCGTTAGACACAGCGTTACCCCTTAAAATTTTCTAAAATAGACCAGCTTAATGATCCTAGCATCTGAGCCCCATCCCTCGTCGCTTTTGAATCCCCACTCTAGACCCAACAGCGGATTGCATTTGGAGTATGCTTATTAATTGCGTCAATTTTTTAGCAGCAGACCCCATGAAAGTTATCCAGGAAGTATTGCCCGACAGCCAAGTTGGTCTAGAGATTGAGATCCCTTCAGAGCTGTCTCAGAAGACCTATGACAAGGTGCTCCAGCAAATGATGCGCACCATCAATATTCCTGGCTTTCGTAAGGGGAAAGTGCCCAAGCCCGTTTTTCTGCAACGGGTAGGTATTCCTCAGTTTAAGGCGGCGGTGCTAGAGGAATTGGTACAGTCGGCGGTCGATCAGGCAATCAAGCAGGAAAAAATCGACGCCATCGGCAATTACCAGCTCAAATCGGACTTTGAGGCTCTACTCAGCCAGTACGAGCCCAACCAAGGGCTGACCCTTCAGGTTTCCGTGGATGTGCCGCCCCGTGTCACGCTGAAGCAGTATAAGGACTTGAGTGTTCAGGCCGAGGAAATTCTGCCCGACCTCACCCAGGTGGATCAAACCCTGGAGCGCTACCAAAGTAATCTAGCTACCCTGGTGCCGGTAGAGGATCGCCCCTCTCAGATGGGCGACATTGCCGTGATTGACTTTGTGGGCAAGGTGCAAAACGAAGCCGGGGAGTGGGAAGCCTTTGAGGGCGGTTCCGCCGAAGACTTCCAGGTTGAGCTTTCTGAGGGGCGCTTTATCCCTGGGTTCATTGAGGGGATTGCTGGCATGGCCCTAGAGGAAACCAAGGACTTGGAAATTCCCTTCCCCGACGATTCTTCCCAGCCCGACCTCGCCGGGAAGCCTGCCCTATTTTCCATCACCCTGAAGGAAATTAAGGAAAAGGAACTGCCGGAATTCGATGACGACTTTGCCCAGGAGGTCAGCGAGTACGAAACCATGGCCGAACTGCGCGACTCCCTCGAAAAGCGCTACACCGAAGAGGCCGAAAAACGCACTAAAACCAATAAAAACGAGGCTCTTATTGAGGCTCTAGTCGAGCAGTTAGAAGCTGAGATCCCCAATACGCTGATTCAGCGGGAGGTAGATTTCCTGTTGACCCAAACGATCATGCAGTTCAGCCGTCAGGGCATTGATGTGAACAAGCTGCTGACCCGCGAGATCGTGGACAACATGCGGAAGCAGGCCCGTCCCGACGCTGTGGCACGACTGAAGCGCACCTTGGCCCTTGGCGAAGTCGCCAAGCAAGAGGGCATCACCGTCGAGAAAGACGCCCTAGAGGCCAAGGTAGAGGAGGTCATGGCCGATATCGAAGACATTGACAAAATCGATCCAGAACGGCTGGTTCAGGTACTTGAAGAAGAACTGCTTCAGGAGAAAATCCTCACCTGGCTAGAGGGAGTCAACACCATTGAGCTCGTGCCCGAAGGTAGCCTGAAAAAAGCGGATGAAGATGTTGAAACTGAGGAAGATGCTGAAGCTGACGATGAAGCCAAATCGGCCACGGTTGACGTAGAAGCAACGAAGGCAGGCTAGATCAAGGGCTAACCGAACCTCAGGTTTGCCGGCCAGGTGAACCCTCTGGGGAGTAGCCCAAGCGAACTCGATCTAGGATCGAGATAGCCCCAGGTTTTGCGGTTAGGTTAACGCTTTGCGGGGTAGCCCATGGGTTTTGGGGCATAATGTCGGTTAGGGAGTCCTGATCCCGGCGATAGCGATCCGGCTCCCAAAGACATTTTTGCCCCGCTGCCCTTGAAATATTCCCCAAACCCACTATGATTGCATCGAACATCAATCACAGGTCTATTACGAGTTTGAGTTCTACCGCTGCTAGCCTCAATCAGTTACAGAACATCCTCCCCGTCGTCGTTGAGCAGTCTGGTCGGGGAGAGCGGGCTTTCGACATTTACTCCCGCCTGCTCCGTGAGCGGATTGTCTTTTTAGGCACTCCGGTCACTGGAGAGGTGGCGGATTCCATCGTGGCTCAGCTGCTCTATCTCGATGCTGAGGATCCTGAGAAGGATGTACAGCTTTACATTAATTCTCCCGGCGGATCCGTAACCGCAGGCATGGCCATTTACGACACCATGCAGCAGATTCGTCCCGATGTGGTCACCATCTGCTTTGGCCTAGCGGCCAGTATGGGGGCCTTTTTACTCTGTGCTGGGGCCAAGGGCAAGCGGCTTTCCCTGCCGAGTTCCCGGATTATGATTCACCAACCCCTCGGCGGAGCCCAAGGGCAGGCGGTGGATATCGCCATTCAAGCCAAAGAGATTCTCTACCATAAGAATCGCTTGAACGAGCTGATTGCCCACCATACGGGCCAGCCCCTAGATCGCGTGGAGGCGGATACCGAGCGCGACTTCTATATGTCAGCCGCTGAGGCCAAGCAATACGGGTTAATTGACAATGTGGTGGAGCAGCACGCCCTGTCCACCCATCCTGCCGTGACCGCACTCAATTAGGGTCAGATTTATGTCTAAGTACGACTCCCATCTCAAGTGCTCCTTTTGTGGCAAGTCTCAAGAGCAGGTGCGCAAGCTGATTGCGGGGCCGGGGGTCTACATCTGTGACGAGTGCGTTGACCTGTGCAACGAAATTTTGGATGAGGAACTCTTCGACGCAGGGGCTACGGTGGCTCAACCTGTGCCTCGTCGGGAGACTGTCACTCATGATCGCCCTCGTTCCTCATCCACCATTTCCCTCAGCCAAATTCCCAAGCCTAGGGAAATCAAGAAATATCTCGATGAGCACGTCATTGGCCAAGATGAGGCGAAGAAAGTGCTGTCCGTCGCGGTTTACAACCACTACAAGCGCCTTAGCTACATCCAAAGCTTAGAGGGGGAATCTGCCGAGGACTCCATCGAACTGCAAAAGTCTAACATTCTGCTGATTGGCCCCACGGGCTGCGGCAAAACCCTGCTGGCCCAAACCCTGGCCCGCATTTTAGACGTACCCTTTGCCGTAGCCGATGCCACCACCCTCACCGAAGCGGGGTATGTGGGTGAGGACGTGGAGAACATTCTTCTCCGCCTGTTACAAGTGGCAGATTTGGACGTGGAAGAGGCCCAGCGTGGCATCATCTACATCGACGAAATCGACAAAATTGCCCGCAAGAGCGAAAACCCCTCCATTACCCGTGATGTGTCTGGGGAAGGGGTACAGCAAGCCCTGCTGAAAATGCTAGAGGGCACCGTGGCCAATGTGCCGCCTCAGGGAGGCCGTAAGCACCCCTACCAAGACTGTATCCAGATCGACACCAGCAACATTCTGTTTATCTGCGGTGGGGCATTCGTGGGGCTAGAAAAAATTGTCGAACAGCGTATCGGCAAAAAATCAATTGGGTTCGTACAGCCTGGGGAAGCTCAAGTCTCCCGTGAGAAACGGGCGGCGGATGTGTTACAAAACCTAGAGCCGGACGATTTGGTGAAATTTGGGCTAATTCCTGAATTCATTGGCCGTATCCCTGCCACCACTGTGGTTGAACCCTTGGATGAAGAGTCCCTCGTCGCTATTCTGACGGAGCCGAAGAACGCCCTAGTCAAGCAATTCCAAAAGCTGATGCGGATGGATAACGTGCAGCTTGACTTTAAGCCCGACGCCCTCAAGGCCATTGCGCGAGAAGCCTATCGCCGCAAAACCGGAGCCCGTGCCCTACGCGGCATCATCGAGGAATTGATGCTGGATGTGATGTACGAACTGCCTTCCCGGAAAGATCTCAAGCGCTGCACCATCACCCGCGAAATGGTAGAACAGCGGTCTACCGCAGATTTGCTGCTGCACCCCTCCTCCATACCCACCCCTGAGTCGGCCTAGCCATGCCCTACGTTCAGGTTAACCAGGTCGATCACTACTACGAGTGGATCGGCGCAGAAACCCCTCGTCCTACCAGTTCTACAAAGCCTGTGATGGTCTTTGTCCACGGCTGGGCAGGGTCGGCTCGCTACTGGCGAACCACTGCCGAGGCCATCTCCCAGGATTACGACTGCCTGCTCTACGATATGCGCGGCTTTGGTCGATCCACCATTGCCCCCGACCAAGCCGAGGCCCAAAAAGCACGGGGCCATGAGCTAGAAACCTTTGCCGACGACCTAGCGACTCTGTTGGATGCCCTAGACTTACCCAAGGTGTTGATCAACGCCCACTCCATGGGGGCTTCGGTAGCCGTCTACTTTTTGAACCGCTATCCCCAGCGGGTAGAGCGGGCTATCCTCACCTGCAACGGCATTTTTGAGTACGACAAAGCCGCCTTCGATGCCTTCTATCGCTTTGGGGGCTATGTGGTGGCCTTCCGTCCCCAATGGCTTGGTAAAATCCCCCTGGCCCCTCGATTTTTCATGGCGAGGTTTCTCCATAAACCCATCCCCGCTGCCGAGAAAATCGCTTTTTTAGATGACTTTCTCAACGCCGATTATGACACCGCCCTAGGCACCATTTTCACCTCCGTCAGCAAACAGGCTACGGAGGTGATGCCCGTAGAATTTGCCAAAATTTCCGTGCCCACGCTGCTGGTTTCCGGGGAGTTCGACAAAATCACCCCTGCACCCCTAGGCCAAAAAGCGGCGGAGTTAAATCCCAAAATTCAGTATGCCCTCGTCAAAAAAACTGGGCATTTTCCTATGCTAGAAGATGCCGAAACCTACCTAGGCTATGTGCGTTCTTTCCTTGCAGATATTAGCGGAATAAATTGCTAGGGCCTTGGGTTGAGTCCTTTAGACAGCGCTGCAACGCATCGTTTCTAGTCAACATGTGTTCAAATTATCACGGCTTATTCTGCTATAGCTTTGGCTAACTCACTCCACAAAAATTGTCAGATACACTAATCATCACCTGTTGCATCGAAATAGCACATCCTCATAGCCGCGCATACATCACTCTGAAAGCAGGTGTCGCACATGTGGAACTGCAACCAAGTCCTACCGATTTCATCCAGATGCTGACTTTGCGTAGATGTTTGGTTTATGAATTTTCCTGGAACTGGCTTATCAAAAAGGTTGATAATAATTTCTCTTGTCTTCTCATAGTTGCTAGTATCAATGTGAATTGCTGCGATCAAAGCCTCAAACGTTTCTCCTAATACAGACACCTGGCTTTGAATTCCTTGCTTTCTCTCGCCTACTCCAAGACGAATAAATTTTGCAAGGCCAAGTTCTTCAAACATCCTACCCAGACTTTCTCGTTTTTCAAGCTCCATCTTTTTATTGGTAATTGATTCGCGGCTGTCATAGCCTTGTTGAATCAGCATCTCAACCAAAACGGCTTTTAAGATAGCATCACCAAGAATTCGATAGACTTCTTGATCTTCACAGCTTTCTCCCTGCTGTCGCTGTTCCTGTACAAAGGCTTTTCGAGTTAGTGCTCGAATGAGTAATTGTTTGTCCTTAAAGGTGTAGTTTAATCGTTGCTCAACTATTCTAATGTCTTCAGGCTTCATTGCGGAACCTAGCTGCTAGACGTCGCTCATAATCAATTAATACCTATTTAACCCTCGTAAGTATGGAATTCCTGCCTACAGATCACCTGATGGCCTTAGATCGGCAGCATGTGTGGCACCCCTATGCGCCGATGCCGAATATGGGGCCAACCTTCCCAGTTCGTTCGGCCCAGGGGGTTTACTTGGAGCTAGAGACCGGAGAGCGCTTGGTAGATGGCATGTCCTCCTGGTGGACCTGTATTCACGGCTATAACCATCCCCAACTGAATCAGGCTGCCATCGACCAGATGGGACGGATGAGCCATGTGATGTTTGGAGGCTTAACCCATCAACCCGCCGTGCAGTTGGCGAAGCGATTGGTTGATCTGACTCCGGCATCGCTTCAGCATGTGTTTTTCTGTGATTCTGGCTCGGTGGCGGTGGAGGTGGCAATGAAAATGGCTATCCAGTATTGGCACAACAAGGGCCAGCCACAAAAGCAGCATTTTTTGACCATTCGCAACGGCTACCACGGGGATACCTTTGCAGCCATGGCGGTGTGCGATCCGGTGAACGGAATGCATCACCTATTTCGTAACAGTTTGGTGGAGCAGTATTTTGCCGATGCCCCCCAAATTCCCTTCGATGGCGACTGGCAGGAGGCGGATATTGCCAGTTTTGCCGATATTTTGGAGCATCATCACCAAGACCTAGCGGCGGCCATTTTTGAGCCCGTGGTGCAGGGGGCCGGAGGAATGCGGTTCTACAGCTCGCAATACGTCAAACGGGCGCGGGAACTATGCGATCAGTACGGTGTACTGCTGATTTTGGACGAAATTGCTACGGGTTTTGGCCGCACGGGCAAGCGCTTTGCCTGCGACTATGCCCAAGTGGCCCCCGATTTGATGTGTGTCGGCAAGGCGCTAACGGGGGGCTTTATGTCTCTCGCGGCCACCCTGGCGACGACGGAAATTAGCCAAACCTTTGCCCAGGGAGAGGCGGGCGTCTTTATGCATGGGCCAACCTTTATGGCCAATCCCCTTGCCTGTGCCGTGGCTTTGGCAAGTTTGGGCATCCTAGACAAGGGCGACTGGGTGGGGCAGGTGCACCGCATTGAAGCCCAACTGCGGCAGGAACTCGCCCCCTGTCAAGCGTTCCCCGCTGTAAAAGACGTGCGGGTGCTGGGGGCGATTGGCGTGGTAGAACTGCATCAGCCCGTCGATATGGCGGTGGTGCAGCCTCGGTTTGTACAGCAGGGAGTGTGGCTACGGCCCTTTGGTCGGTTGATTTACACGATGCCGCCCTACATCATTGAGCCGGATCAACTGAGTCGGATTACGGAGGCGATGGTAACGGTAACGCAAGGTCGATGATGGTGGTACACCCTGAATCCTTGAAAACAACATCTCCGACTAGATCGAGATGATCTGGAGATGATCGAGACATGGGGAAATATGCGGTCTATGCCCCTTGACTCTACAGTGAGCTGTAGACTTCACAATAAAGCTATCCTTACCACCGAGGTATAGCGATGGCTCTAGATTTTAAAGTACCTAATTTGGCCTGTTCTGCTTGTGTAGAGGCTGTTACTAAGGCCGTGAAGGCGGTCGATAGTGGTGCCAAGGTTGCGGCAGACCCTAAAACGAAGAACGTTTCCGTCACTACTAGCGCTCCTGAAGCCACCATTAAAGAGGCGATTGTTGCCGCTGGCTACACCGTTGCCTAAACCGTTGTTACCCATTGCGGCTTGGGATATTCCGCAAAACGTTGTTAGTTCACATCCATGGGTTCTGCCGGAAGCGATTCAGTGAGACGGTGTTAATGCGGTCAAGAATCTAGGGATCTGGCCATGCTGTGCCAATATTCTAGGAGATCTGCTATGGTCACTCAAACGACTCAGACCAGCCCGTTCACCACCCAAACCTTTAAGCTGCGGGGCATGAGTTGTGCCGCCTGTGCGGGCAATGTGGAAGGCGCAATCCAGTCGGTGCCGGGAGTAAACGCCTGTGTCGTCAACTTTGGGGCTGAGCAAGCTGCCGTCACCTACAATCCACGCCAGACTACGGTGGCCGACATTCAGGCGGCGGTGGAGGAAGCGGGCTACGCAGCCCAGCCGATGAACGACAACGTCCTAGACTTTGATGATGAGGCCGACCGTCGGGAACGGGAAACCGAGCGGCGGCATCTGATGAGGAAAGCGGTGTTTAGCTTGGTGATAGGGGCAATTTTAGTCATTGGGTCGTTGCCCATGATGACTGGGATTCCGATGCCCTTCATTCCTGCTTGGCTCCATGACCCCTGGTTTCAGTTTGTGCTCACCACTCCGGTGATGGTGTGGGCGGGGCAATCGTTTTTTGTCAACGCTTGGAAGGCTCTCAAACGCCGCACCGCCACCATGGACACCCTAGTCGCCGTGGGCACTGGGGCAGCTTACCTCTATTCCGTCGTGCTGCTGCTGTTCCCCTACAGGTTCCCAACCCATGGCACTATGCCAGAGGTCTACTTTGAGGTGGCCTCCGTTGTCATCGCCATGATTTTGCTAGGAAACCTGTTGGAAAACCGGGCCAAGGGGCAAACCTCCGAGGCGATTCGGAACCTGATTGGCCTGCAACCAAAGACGGCACGGGTGGTGCGCGGCGGTCAGACGATGGATATTCCCATTACCGAGGTGATGCTGGGAGATATCGTGGTAGTGCGCCCCGGCGAAAAAATTCCTGTGGATGGTGAAATTTTAGAGGGTAGTTCCACGCTAGATGAGTCCATGGTGACTGGGGAGAGCCTCCCCGTCCAGAAGGGAGTGGGCGATGAGGTGATTGGGGCCACCCTAAACAAAACGGGGAGCTTCAAGTTTCGGGCTACTCGGGTGGGCAAGGATACCTTCCTGGCCCAAATCGTAACGCTGGTGCAGCAGGCTCAGGGATCAAAAGCACCGATTCAGCGGTTGGCTGATCGGGTTACAGCCTGGTTTGTGCCCGTGGTCATGGCCGTTGCCCTTGTCACCTTTGTGGTGTGGATGCTGGCGGTGGGAGACCTCACGATGGCCCTTATGACTACGGTGGGGGTGCTCATTATCGCCTGTCCCTGTGCCCTAGGCTTGGCCACACCGACGTCCATTATGGTGGGCACAGGCAAGGGCGCAGAATATGGCATTTTGATCAAAGGGGCCGCCAGTCTGGAACTGGCCCATCGCATCCAAACCATTGTGCTGGATAAAACAGGCACCATCACCCAGGGCAAACCCACCGTAACGGACTATCAAACCAGCCGAGGCACCGCCAACGGTAACGAACTAGCCCTGCTACGATTGGCGGCTTCCCTAGAGCAGTATTCCGAGCATCCCCTCGCAGAAGCAGTGGTCGCCTATGCCGCAACCCAGCAGGTCAACCCCACAGACGCCCAAGACTTTGAGGCCATCGCCGGCAATGGGGTTCAAGGTTCTGTAGACGACCATTGGGTACAGATCGGTACCCATCGCTGGCTGCGAGAGTTGGGGATCGCAACGGAGGTTCTCCAGGAACCCTGGGAGCGGCTAGAATCCCAGGGGCGCACGGTGGTCTGGCTGGCGGTGGATAGCCAAGTCGAGGCTATTTTGGCCATTGCCGATGCAGTTAAGCCCTCCTCTGTACAGGCCATTCGCCTATTGCAGCGCATGGGTCTAGAGGTGGTGATGCTGACCGGGGATAACCGCCGCACCGCCGAGGCCATCGCCCAGGAAGTCGGCATTTCCCACGTTATTGCCGAAGTTCGCCCTAGCCAAAAGGCAGCCGTCATTCAGGACTTACAGCAAGACAATAACGTTGTTGCCATGGTCGGCGACGGCATCAACGACGCCCCCGCCCTGGCCCAAGCCGATGTGGGCATGGCCATTGGCACTGGCACCGATGTGGCGATTGCCGCCAGCGACATTACTCTCATCTCCGGCGACCTACACGGCATCGTCACCGCAATTCAGCTCTCGCGGGCCACTCTAAGAAATATTCAACAAAACCTGTTCTTTGCCTTCGTCTACAACGTTCTGGGCATTCCCATCGCCGCAGGGGTACTCTATCCTCTGGTGGGCTGGTTGTTGAACCCAATCATCGCCGGAGCCGCGATGGCCTTTAGCTCAGTGTCCGTGGTAAGCAATGCCCTGCGCCTGCGTAAATTCAAACCCCGGCACACCTGAGGCTTGTCAGTCCGCAGCATCGCCATATCGGCGTAGTATAGAGGCACAACGGGTTAAATTCTTTTTGCCGATGACGGTCACTATCGCCTACCTAGGCCCTGAAGGCACATACTCTCAGTTGGCAGCGCTGGCCTATAGCCTAGATCTAGAGCATCAGCGGGGGGAATCGGTGACCCTGAAGGCTTTCCCCAGTATTCCCAAAGCCATGCAGGCCACCGCCAATGGGGAGACCACACTCACCATCGTACCCGTCGAAAATTCTATCGAAGGCGGCGTAACCACGACCCTAGATACCCTCTGGCGGCTAGAGACCCTGCGTATTCACCGTGCCCTAGTTATGCCCATTCGTCACGGATTTCTCTCCTACGCCCCCGACCTCAACCAAATTCACACCGTCTATTCCCACCCCCAAGCCCTTTCCCAGTGCCAAAACTGGTTAGAACGCCAAGTTCCCCAGGCCGCTCTCGTCCCCACTAGCTCCACCACCGAAGCCCTTCAGCACTTGGCCGATAACCCCAAGATTGGGGCGATTGCCTCGGAGTGGGCTGCACAGCTCTACGACCTCCCCATCCTGGCCCACGACATTAATGATCTTGCCGATAACTGTACTAAGTTCTGGGTATTAGGGCCACCGACTAGCGTCGTGGCTCAGCCCACTGGCAGCTACACGTCTTTAGCCTTTACCCTACCTGTAAATGCCCCCGGTGCCCTCCTCAAGCCCTTACAGGTCTTTGCCCAACACGCCATTAACCTGAGCCGCATTGAGTCCCGTCCGGCCAAGCGCGCCCTGGGCGACTACCTATTTTTTGCCGATCTTGAGGCCGACTGCCATCAAGACAACACGCTCAAAGCAATTCAAGAGCTGAGCCAATGTACCGAGCAACTCATGGACTTCGGCAGCTATGATCTCGTTGCCATCAACAGCAGTCTAACGGCGGCAAAAGCCAAATATGGAGCCAGCCAAGGAAGTCAAGCCCCCAACGACTAAGCCTTGTATGGCCTCCAGCGACAAAGGGGCGGAATGTCCTGATGAAATGGGCTATGGCGATAATAGTTGCTCCGCATAAAGATGAGACAAGCTAGCCGTTAAAGCCCTCACCCTAATAAACCTGAGTTTGGGATAAGCCAAGGACGGTTATCTTTAGAAACCTGCTTTCGACTTGCGCTCTAGCCCACCCTCCGGGAAGCAGGCTACACCCCCAGGGTGAGCTACCAGGGGATCTGGTCACTATGTCTAACCCGAACTGAGGTTAATAAGCTTTCAAGGGTTGCAAACTTAATTGGAGTGACTATAAATTAACTATCGACCACAAAATGCCCTGCCCTGAGTCGGAGCGACGTCCCGATCCCAGATACGCCAAGTCTATTCCAGAACCTCTTTCAACGCCGTACGAGCCGCTAGATGATTACGGGTAGAGGTCAAAATTTCGGCCTCCCGCTCTAGTCTGGCTTCAGTATCATTCATCTCCAGCAAAGATTGCTGCTCCAGCGCAACCCCGTAAAGATTGCTGGCTACCCAATAGGACAATTCCATGGGCAAGCTAGGAATGTTTTCTGGGATTTCAATCTCCTGGCTGGTTAGCTTAGCCGATAGGCGAACTACATCCCGCAGCAGCCGATCTACATCCGAGGCCAAAGGGGCTAGATTACGTTCTGTAGGCTTATCCTCCAACCATTCCACTAGCCCAACCCGATAGGGCTTTTCCCGAACATAGCTCAACACTCGGAAGCGCTGTTGCCCAATCGTCAAAATCTTCATTCGATCATCGGGCAAGCGCTGGTAATGCAAGATTTCAGCACAGCACCCCACCTGAGCTGGCTCCCCCGTTGTTGGATCTAGCATCAAGACTCCAAATCGCCGATCTCCTTGCAGCAGGGTATTCATCATGATCCGGTAACGGAACTCAAAAATATGAAGAGGAAGGTGCCGCCCCGGAAACAACACCAATTCAGGGAGGGGGAATAGTGGTAGCTCTCGCACAGAAATGGATTCAGAGAATGCCATAAACGCCCCCATGGATCAAAGTTTCACCGCTCTAGTACCGCTCCCATGGCGATGCTTAGTCGTAATACTTGTTAATATAGCTCCTTTACTTCACCGCTGGCGATGTAAATCCTAAGCTCTCCTCATTTTTAGAGTACCTTTAGCTAACCTATAGCGGTTCTCGATAGCGTCAGATACACCGTTGCTAAATTCTAGATTCCCCAGTGCCTAGCTGTCTAAGTTTCACTCTGTCCCCCTCTCAATAGAGAAGACAGGGGGATCAAAGAAGACAGGGGTATCATCACAAATAGCTACAGCCATTTCATAAGGACATGCCGTTTGCCGAGAGCGAGTCGTTCGCAAAATACCCTCAAGGGCAAAGGGCATGACTCTTGGGAATAGCTGAGGGGCAGGCTTCGACAGGCTCAGCCCGAACGTATCTTAATTAAGATGGCGACAGCGATACTTCATTCGAGTAAAGTCCGCTATAGACTAGAGGGCTTCTTCCATAAGGGAAACTGAGTCCCTAAAACAGAAAGGGCCAAGCTCTATACAAAGCCCAACCCTTAACAAGAAGATTTATAAAAGCCTGCCTAGAAAAATTAAGCCTCTAGAGCTTGACCTCAATATCTACCCCAGCAGGGAGATCCAGCTTCATCAATGCATCAATAGTCTTGGACGACGGTTGATAAATATCAATGATGCGGCGATGGGTGCGGCTTTCAAAGTGCTCTCGAGAATCTTTGTCCACGTGGGGAGAACGGAGAACGCAATAAATACGGCGCTTAGTGGGCAGCGGAATAGGGCCAATAGCTGTAGCGTTGGTGCGGTTAGCAGTATCGACAATTTTTTCGCAGGATGTATCAAGTAGTCTGCGGTCAAAGGCTTTCAGGCGAATGCGAATTTTTTGCTGCTGAATGGTTGCCATGGGGCTAACTCCGGTTTAATTTTCAAGGTTCGATAATCGTCACTAGAGACAGAACAAGGGCAAGCAAGCTGCTTGCCCCTATCCTATTTGTCAAAAGACCTGGACTACTTCACGATTTTAGGCTTATCCAGGATTTTGGACACAACACCCGCGCCCACGGTACGATTACCTTCACGAATTGCGAAGCGCATACCTTCCTCAATAGCAACGGGGTTGATGAGTTCCACCGTCATTTTGATGCGGTCACCGGGCATCACCATCTTAGCAGCCTCGCCATCGTCAGAGGTGAAGGCTTTGATGCTGCCAGTTACATCAGTTGTACGTACGTAGAACTGGGGCTTGTAACCAGCGAAGAAGGGCGTCTTCCGTCCACCTTCTTTCTCAGTCAAGATATAGACCTCTCCCTCAAACTGGGTGTGGGGAGTAATGCTGCCGGGCTTGGCCAACACCATGCCCCGTTCCACATCTTCCTTCTGAATACCGCGAAGCAGCAGACCAGCGTTATCTCCAGCTTCCCCTTGGTCAAGCTGCTTCTTGAACATTTCGATACCCGTGACCGTCGTGCTGCGAGTATCACGAATACCCACCAGTTCCACCACGTCGCCAACCTTGACGACGCCGCGTTCGATGCGTCCGGTGGCGACCGTACCACGACCAGTGATGGAGAACACGTCTTCAACAGCCATCAGGAAAGGCTTATCGATAGCGCGTTCAGGAGTGGGGATGTAATTATCCACGGTGTCCATCAGCGCCAGAATTTTGTCTACCCACGGGTTGTCACCACGCTGGAGCTTAGGATTTGCGGTCAGGGCTTCTACAGCTTGCAGCGCAGAGCCAGGCGTGATGGGGAGGTCATCACCAGGAAAGTCGTAGGAACTGAGCAGCTCACGTACTTCCAGTTCCACCAGTTCCAGCAGTTCTTCGTCATCTACCACGTCCTGCTTGTTGAGGAAGACGACTAGACTGGGCACACCAACCTGACGAGCGAGAAGAATGTGCTCACGGGTCTGAGGCATGGGGCCATCGGCGGCGGAACACACCAGAATGGCACCGTCCATTTGGGCCGCACCGGTGATCATGTTTTTCACATAGTCCGCGTGACCGGGGCAGTCTACGTGGGCGTAGTGACGGGTTTCCGTTTCATACTCCACGTGGGCGGTATTGATAGTAATCCCACGAGCTTTTTCTTCGGGGGCAGAATCGATTTCATCGTATCCACGAGCCTGAGCACCACCAGCCGCCGCTAGAGCCATGGTGATAGCGGCGGTGAGGGTGGTTTTACCATGGTCAACGTGACCGATGGTGCCGATGTTAACGTGCGGTTTAGTCCGTACAAACTTTTCGCGTGCCATTTACGTTACGTGTCCTTTCTTTTTCTAAGCGTTCCCACTGTTTTTAGAGATAATGGCCTCAGCCACATTTCGAGGAACCTCGCCATAATGGCTAAACTCCATCGAAAAAATGCCCCGACCCTGCGTTTTAGAGCGGATGTCGGTAGCATAACCAAACATCTCAGCTAATGGGACATCGGCGGTAACCTTTGCAACACCAGCCTCAGACCCCATGCCTTCGATCTGACCACGTCGGGAGTTTAAGTCTCCCATGACATCGCCCAGAAAGTCTTCCGGAACTTCAACCTCGACCTTCATAATGGGCTCAAGAAGGACAGGAGATGCCTTCATGACAGCTTCTTTCATCGCCATCGATCCAGCGATCTTAAAGGCCATTTCCGAAGAATCAACCTCATGGTAAGTCCCATCGGTTAGTGTAACCTTTAAATCGATCACAGGATACCCAGCTAGGATACCAGATTCGCAGGCCTCTTTCATGCCTTGTTCGGCAGAAGGGATGTATTCTTTTGGAATTGTTCCCCCTACGATCTTAGACACAAATTCAAATCCGCTGCTTTCTTCGGCAGGTTCAACCTCGACCACAACGTGTCCGTACTGGCCTTTGCCGCCACTTTGGCGGATAAACTTGCCCTCCGCTTCGGTTTTCTTGCGGATAGTCTCACGGTAGGCCACCTGGGGAGCCCCAATGTTAGCTTCCACCTTAAACTCTCGCAGCATACGGTCTACAAGAATATCGAGGTGAAGTTCACCCATACCCGCAATCACCGTCTGGTTGGTTTCGGGATCCGTGCTGACCCGGAAAGTCGGATCCTCCTCTGATAGCGATTGCAGCGCTTTGGCCAGTTTATCCATATCCTGCTTGGTCTTGGGCTCAACAGCCACCGAAATCACAGGCTCTGGCACAAAAAGAGACTCCAGGATAATAGGCTGATCCGGATTACAGATTGTGTCGCCAGTGAAGGTATCCCTAAGGCCAATAGCCGCCCCAAGGTCTCCAGCCCGAAGCTCATCTACCTCAATACGATCATCAGCTTTCAGGATAATGAGACGAGAGATACGCTCTTTCTTGTTTTTGGTAGCGTTGTAGATGTAGCTGCCTTTTTTCAGGACTCCGGAGTACACCCGCACAAAGGTGAGGCGACCGTAGGGGTCGGCCATAATCTTGAAGGCTAACGCTGCAAGGGGATCCTCGTCATTGGCGTGACGCTCAGCGGTGCTGCCATCAGGTAAAAGCCCCTGGATCGCTGGCACATCAATAGGGGCGGGAAGATAATCCACCACCGCATCTAGCAAAAGCTGGATGCCTCGGTTTTTAAAGGCAGATCCACAGAGTACCGGGACAATGGTGCCGCCTATGGTTCCTTGGCGCAGGGCAGCCAAGATTTCCTCGCCCGTCAGGTCTTCACCTTCCAAGTACTTCTCCATTAGGCGATCATCCATCTCCGCCGCTGCCTCAACGAGGTGAGTCCGGTACTCTTCAGCCACCTCTTGCAAATCGGTAGGGATGTCAGCGTCCTCAACGTTTTCGCCGAGATCATCATGGTAGATGCGGGCACGCATTTTAATCAGATCGACGACACCCTGGAAGCTGCTCTCGGCCCCAATGGGAATTTGAATTGGGACGGCATTAGCCCCCAATCGGTCCCGCAATTGTTGATAAACCCGGAAAAAGTTAGCCCCTGTCCGATCCATTTTGTTGACGAAGGCAATGCGCGGCACGTTGTACCGATTGGCCTGCCGCCAGACGGTTTCGGACTGTGGCTGAACGCCACCAACGGAGCAAAAGACGGCAATCACACCATCCAGCACTCGCATAGAGCGCTCAACTTCGATGGTGAAGTCTACGTGGCCAGGGGTGTCGATAATATTAATTTGGTGATCTCGCCAGTTGGTGCTAATAGCAGCTGCGGTAATGGTAATTCCACGTTCCCGCTCCTGCTCCATCCAGTCGGTGACGGCAGTGCCTTCATGCACTTCACCAATTTTGTGAACGATGCCAGAGTAGTAGAGGATACGCTCGGTTGTCGTTGTTTTACCGGCATCAATGTGAGCGGCAATTCCGATGTTTCTAACCCGTTCTAGGGGAGTTGTCCGTGCCACAGCTACCTCCTGATGACTGATGGAGCTAGTCCATTAACCGAACTGTTGGGTACCCAACCTTGCCCATGACCGAATGATTGTCAGTCTCTGCAACCAGTTCGGCATGGGCAAAACAGAGCCTTAGTAGCGATAGTGGGCAAACGCCTTATTCGCTTCAGCCATACGATGGGTTTCTTCCCGCTTCCGCACCGCCCCCCCGGTTTCGTTAGCGGCATCCATCAGTTCGTTAGCCAGCTTGATGGCCATAGACTTTCCAGAACGCTGCCGGGAAAACTGGGTCAGCCAGCGCAGAGACAACGCCACACCTCGCTCGGGACGAACTTCCATCGGCACCTGATAGGTGGCCCCCCCCACCCGACGTGCCTTGACCTCGACAAGGGGAGTAGTATTGCGAACGGCACGTTCAAAGACCTCTAGGGGATCGCCACCGCTACGTTCTTTGATGATATTGAACGCATCGTAGATGATGCGATCGGCCAAAGAGCGCTTACCGCTGGTCATTAGGCGACGACTCATCATAGTGATGAGTCGGCTGTTGTAGACGGAATCCGGGGGGATGGGACGCTTTTGAATAACGGTACGACGGGACATAACTTATTCTTCCGAAGTCTGTAGAATGTCAATGTTGAGGGGAAAAAGGGAAGGTTAAGGCAAGAAATCAAGCGCTTCCCGGGATGTGGGAGCGGCTAAGCCACCATCTAAGCCCAAAGGTTGCTCTCTAGATACGATGTACCGCCATGACTAGCCACACCATCGCCGAAAGCCATCTGCTTTCCTACGCCTTGGGACGCTTAGCACCGTACTTAGAACGGCCTTGGCGACGATCCTTCACGCCAGCGGTGTCTAGGGTGCCGCGAATGATGTGGTAGCGAACCCCAGGGAGATCCTTTACACGACCGCCACGGATCATGACTACGGAGTGCTCTTGCAGGTTGTGCCCGATTCCGGGAATGTAGGCCGTCACCTCGAAGCCAGAGGTGAGGCGCACCCGTGCCACCTTCCGCAGGGCAGAGTTGGGCTTTTTAGGGGTGGTGGTGTAGACGCGAGTGCATACCCCACGACGCTGGGGGCAGCTTTTTAGGGCAGGAGATTTCGTCTTTTTCTCGGTTTTCTGACGCTCACTCCGGATGAGTTGCTGAATCGTGGGCATAGATCAGGTGCTCTAGACGCTACAGTATGGCTAGTGATTCAAAAGTTTTCACAAGGGTCTAGCGTATCACTGATGACTGACTTTCGTCAAATTGGGTTTTACGGTCGCAGTCATTCCCAGGATGATTTCTCATCCCAAATCCCGGTTGCTTCCCCCCGATTCAAACGCTGATCCCGCTCAGGCTGAGCTTGGCGAAGCCTCCATTCGTTTAGGGGATTCCATTCGGATTGGGTATCAGAGCAGGCCCTACTGAACCTCAGTTCGGGTTAGACATAGTGACCAGATCCCCTGGTAGACCTCGCCCCCAGCCCCTCTCCTCGTGGGAGAGGGGAGCTAGAAAGGCTCAAAGTCCCTCTCCCACGAGGAGAGGGATTTTGAGTGAGGGCTAAAGCGCCAGATGGAAGCAGGTTTCTCAAGATTGCAGCGGCTGGCTTATCCCGAACTCAGGTTACTGATCAGGCTGAGTTGTGAGCTTGTCGAACGAATCGTCAAAGCCTGCTTCTAGCTCTATCGTTAGGCTCAGGCAGAACGGCGGCGGCCCAAACTGAGAATTGCTGTTATGGCTAAGCCTATGGGCTGTCTGCCTTAGACGGATGGCTAAAGTTGATGGGGTAGAGTGGATTCAGTGACTTCGCGGCAGTTTCCGGCAGTGGTGTGGATGGAAAAGGCGTTACCGCATCCACAGGTGTGCTGAGCCTGGGGATTAACGAAACGAAATCCGCCTCCCATAAGATCTTCGGCGTAGTCGATGGTGAGGCCATCGAGCAGGGGCAGCAGGGTTTGCTCAACCACAATTTGGAGATCACCCGCCTGGAACGCAACATCGTCGGGCTTGACCCGCTGGGCTGGACTGAGATCGTAGATCCACTCGGCGCAATCGCTGGGCTGAAGATGAATCCTCAGGCCATGGTGATGGAGAACTGACTGCAAAAGACGCTGGATTTCTTGAGCCGCTGCGGGGCGCAGGTGAATCATGAGAGCGCGAAATCTAGGGGAGGGAGGGACTACTGCTGAGGTACTGATTTAGACTATCACGCCAGCCGGGTGGGGCCGCTAGGCAAAGGCCAAATACCAAAGCTGCCAAACTACAGCGCAACTTGGCAGCTAGGTATGTGGATGGAAGGTTTAGCCCCTCCGCAAGGGGGCACTATGGCGAGTGTCTCTGGCCTAGCCTTACCGTTTATTTAGCCGTATCGTTCGTGCGGGCATAGTCGTCTTGGAAGCGAACGATGTCGTCTTCACCGAGATATTCACCGTTTTGGACTTCGATCAAGACTAGGGGGATGACGCCGACATTTTCTAGTCGATGCTGGGTGCAGGGGGGAACGTAGGTGGATTGGTTGGTGGAGAGCAAAATTTCGTTGTCCGCACAGGTAACTTTGGCGGTACCGGAGACCACAATCCAGTGTTCGCTACGATGGTGGTGCAGTTGTAGACTCAGGCGGTGACCAGGCTTAACTTCAATGCGCTTGATTTTGTAGCCTCGCCCTTCTTCTAAGACAGTGTAGGTGCCCCAAGGGCGCAGCCCCGTCTCAGACATATCCTTACCGTTACCATTGGTGATGGTAACGGTAGCGGACTGGATAGAGTCTTCTAGCTTGGGCATCGTCGTCTGGCCTCCTGAGTGGGGATTCGGTAGCAATTTAATATAGAACGGCCTTTGTAGGCATGGGAAAGGCACGATGCGTCTATAGCACTGCCGCAAACAAGGGTAATAAAAAACCAGGAAAATTACTAACTCTTGAAGCCCAGTGTAACAAGCCGTTTCAGGGATGCAAGGGGATGGAACGGTAAAGGCTTGAAACTATACCGAGTCTTCAAATGCTTAAAGCAATCAGGCTGATTTTCCTCCGCGCCTAGGCTTGCTGATTTGCCTTAAGGCAGAAATAGCCCAATCCCATTATTTACACGGGCGGCGGTGCGCGGGTGGCGGTTGATCAGTCGTCCACCCAGATAGAGACTGGCGGAACTGCCGCCATCGAGGTTGAGGGCATTGACGCTGCCGAGTTGAGCCATGATTTGGGCTGTTTCTGCCAGGGTGGGGCCAGGGCCAGCGGGGCTGTTGTGGATGGCGACGAGCAGGATATCCCCATTAGCCGTGTGACCGATGGCGCTGCGGGGGGCGGCTTGGCTGGCAAAGGCGCTACCAAATTGTTCTAGGGCCGCATCCAGGACAATTCCCCGGTTGCGGATCAGTAGCGGGCCTCCACCGACGATGTGGGGGAAAGGCGCTAGGGTAGCGGGAACAAAATCAGATTGAAGGGTGACGGCGGTGCCAGAAGTCAGCGCTGGGGCAGGGGTATCGTAGGCGCGTAGGGCAAGGATATAGCCGTCTTGGGGGATGGGAACGCTCACGTCACCCGTCACTGACTGTTGGCCGACCACCCGCTGATTTCGTACCGTCACAATGCGTTCAGACTCGGTAACGGGCCGATAGGTGCTGCCCCAGGCGGGGGTATACAGCCCCATGCCCGCTTGCACATAGCCGCTGTTGATGGCTTGAATTGGATAGGTTTGGCCGCTCCCTGTCCTCAGGGTTTGCCGCAGGGTCAGGCGATCCATCTGCACCTGGCCGTTACCCCAGCCCACCACGCCACGCCCCAGAATGGGGCCAGAAATCCAGTCGTTACTGTAGCGGACGGCCCCCAGGGGGTACTGATTATTGCGGTTGAAGAATCCGGCGTTGATCGCTGCGGCGGCCTGCCAGCGCTGGGCCATAGTTTGTAGCGGAGTGATTCCTGTCGCCGTTGTGGGGTCTGTCCAGATCGGGCGTAGCGTGCGCTGGGATGACTCAGGGCTAAGTTGAAGCCAGTAAACCGGAAACGTTTTCCCAGCTACTGTGACGTACTGTTGCCGCCAGCGCAGGCCCGGTGCCCAGAGGATATCTACAGGACGCAGGTGGTCTGTGCGAACATCAACCACGACCCGGTGGGGATTAGCGAGGGTGAACAGCACCGGGCGAGCATTGGCATCGGGGACAGGAATCGTGATTTGGGTTGACGGCCCAACGGGGGTAATTCGCGCTGGAGTTTGTTCTCTAGGTGGACGGACTACGGATTCAGCCAGGGAGGACGTAGCGGTGGCGGCAAGGGTCAGGGTGACGGCTCCGGCGGTTTCGCTAATTTGGGCTACGGTTGGCCCAGAAACATCAATCACCCAGCGTTGGCCCCAGGGCTGATTGCCGGATCGCAGGGCGGTGATTTGGGTGGGGGGTACCGTCAAGTTGAGGGTTTGCCCTTGTACTGTGGCCGACCAACCGTGGGTAGTTTGAAGTGGCGTGAGGTCGAGGTAACGATAGCCCCCCTGCACCCAAGCATTCAGCACGGTGGGCGCTTGACTGCTGGAAAACCACTGTATGGGCTGGCGCTGGGCGTCGTTGGTATTCAGTAGTGTGATTCCTAGGTGATCGGTCAGGCCATAGTCTGCAAGGCCAATCTGGTTCTGCCGCTGCATCCAAGGTACGGACACACTAACGCCATTGAGGCTGATGCGATTACCCATGGCAGCTACTGACTGGGCCAGGGGAACGGGAGCCTCGGCTGGAGTAGCAGATAGCGTCCCCCCCTCAATCCCTAGGTTGGCGGAGGGGGCATCGGCTCTCGAAACCGGGAAAGTCGCGATGGCAGCGGCGGCGCTGTGAATTATGGCCGGATGGGCTAAGCCGATCAGTAGGCCCGTCAACAGGGGCCAGTGGAGACCGACACGGGACGATGGCGTCATGGGTAACCGACTCTTGGGGAACTTAATTTGGGGGACTGATTTGGGGCTTGACAAGGATATGCAAGAGATACGGAGAGTCAATCCATTATCGAACCTTGACCCAAGGAGATGCTAAGGTCTGTAAACTACTGATAAAGTCTGTAAACTATTTAAATTACAGGCAGAGTGGTGTGATCTGTTCGGCTCCACTCTACCCAACTCAGCGTGACGGTGTTAAAGCGGTTTAGGTGCCGGGGCTAGATGGTCTATCATACGGATCCTGCCTTGCCTCTAGGACATCACCGCTGCGGCCTCTACAGGGCTTAATTAGATTGTCTAAGGTTTCGACCGTTATCCAGTCAATTCATCGATGAATTGACTCATTCTTTGACCGATTGTTTCAGATTTATCCCCTCGCTTGTTGACCTGCTATCCCATGGGACATACACCTGTGAACCACTCGCATCCATCGCTGCCTCAATCCTCTGCTTCGTGGCCCAACTGGGGGCCGAAATCTATCGTAGAAGAGCGGGATGCCTGTGGCGTTGGCTTCTTGGCCGATCAGCAGAATCGGGCCAGCCATGATCTCGTCTCCAGAGCCTTGGCGGCATTAGACTGCATGGAACACCGGGGCGGCTGCTGTGCCGACCAAGATTCCGGCGATGGGGCTGGGGTGATGACGGCCATTCCCTGGGCGATTTTGCAAACTTGGGCCTCAGAATCTGGCAAAAGTTCCCTAACCCCCTCGCAGACTGGGGTTGGGATGATTTTCTTACCCCAGCATGAGGCCGCAGCGGCCCTGGTACGGGATACCTTCGAGCGAGTGGTTCAAGCCGAAGGGATGACCCTGACGGGCTGGCGTGGGGTGCCCGTCAATCCTGATGTGCTGGGTGCTTTGGCCAAACAGTTCCAGCCCCGCATTGAGCAGTTGGTGGTCGTCTCCCAAGGGCTGACTGGGGAAGACCTGGAACGGCAGCTTTACCTGGTGCGGCGGCAGGTGTTGAAGGCCATTGCTGATCTAGTGGCTCAGCCTGGTAATGTCCCTGCGGATCAGATCGCCGCCCTCAACGACTTCTATGTGTGCTCCTTCTCCTGCCGCACGATTGTGTACAAGGGGATGGTGCGTTCTTCTGTGTTGGCTTCGTTCTACAACGACCTGACTAATCCCGCCTACGTCAGCGCCTTTGCGGTGTATCACCGTCGCTTTAGCACCAACACCATGCCCAAGTGGCCCCTAGCCCACCCCATGCGGCTGCTGGGTCACAACGGCGAAATCAATACCCTGGTGGGCAACGTCAACTGGATGATGGCGCGGCAGGCGGATCTGGCCCACGACATCTGGGGCGACCGGGTTGAAATGCTGAAGCCCATCGTGAATTTGGACAACAGCGACTCCGCCAACCTCGACAACGTGATGGAGATGCTGGTGCGGTCGGGCCGCACGCCCCAGGAAGCCCTGATGATTATGGTGCCGGAGGCCTACAACAACCAGCCCGCCCTCGATCAGTATCCCGAAATCACCGATTTTTACGAGTACTACAGCGGTCTACAAGAACCCTGGGATGGCCCAGCGCTGATTGTGTTTAGCGATGGCCATCAGGTGGGGGCGACGCTGGATCGCAATGGTCTGCGTCCTGCCCGCTACGTGGTGACGAAGGATGGCCTGCTGATGGTGTCCTCGGAAGCCGGGGTGCTAGATGTGGCCGCCAGCGACATTGTGGAGAAGGGGCGACTTGGCCCTGGCCAGATGATCGCCGTGGATCTCGATACCCAGGAAATTCTGAAAAACTGGACGCTGAAGCAGCGGGTGGCCCATCGCCATCCCTACGGCGACTGGCTGAAGACAAACCGCAAAGAGATTTCGCCCCAGTTGTTCGCCGAAGCCAGCCTCTACGACGGCAAAGCCCTGCTGAAGCAGCAGAACGCCTTTGGCTACACCGTCGAGGATGTGGACATGATCATCCAAGACATGGCGGCCCAGGCCAAGGAGCCCACCTACTGCATGGGCGACGATATCCCCTTGGCGGTGCTCTCCGACAAGCCTCACCTACTCTACGACTACTTCAAGCAGCGTTTTGCCCAGGTAACCAACCCCGCCATCGACCCCCTGCGGGAGCGGTTGGTGATGTCGCTGACCACCCAACTGGGGGCACGGGGCAATTTGCTGGACGAAAAGCCGGAATACGCTCGCCTACTGAAGCTGGAAAGCCCGGTGATCAACGAAGTCGAACTAGCCCAAATTCACCAGTCCGGCTTTGAAACAGCTACCCTGTCCACCCTTTACACCCTCGCTGACGGCCCTGGGGATTTGGCTAAGGCAGTGGATGCCCTCTGCGAGCAAGCCGACCAAGCGGTGAAGGCTGGCAAAACTATTCTGGTACTGAGTGAACGGGTGGATACTAACGGCAACCCCACCACCCTCAGTGCTGATACCACTTACATTCCGCCCCTGCTGGCCGTGGGTGCCGTTCACCACCACCTGATCCGCAACGGTCTGCGGATGCACACCTCCCTGGTGGTCGATACGGCCCAGTGCTGGAGCACCCACCACTTCGCTTGCCTGATTGGCTATGGGGCCAGTGCCGTCTGCCCTTACCTAGCGCTGGAATCGGTGCGCCACTGGTGGTCGGACAGCCGCACCCAAAAGCTGATGGAAAGCGGTAAGCTGCCCGTCTCCACCCTCAACGGTGCCCAGGACAATTACCGCAAGGCCGTGGATGCGGGACTGCTGAAGATTCTTTCCAAGATGGGGATTTCCCTGATTACCAGCTACCAAGGGGCGCAGATCTTCGAGGCCATCGGCATTGGCGAAGACCTGCTAGAACTCGCCTTCCGGGGCACCACCTCGCGGCTGGGGGGATTGTCCATTGCGGATTTGGCCCAGGAAACCATGAGCTTTCACCAGCGGGCCTTCCCTGAAATGGCCAAGCGCCTGCAAAACATGGGCTTTGTGCAGTCTCGGCCCAGCGGCGAGTACCACATGAACAACCCGGCCATGACCAAGCTGCTGCACAAGGCCGTGGCCGACCGCCAGTACGACCATTACGACCTGTATAAAGAGCAGCTTGAGAACCGCCCCCTCACCGCCCTGCGTGACCTGCTGGATCTCCAGAGCGACCGCCAGCCCATTCCGCTGGATCAGGTGGAGTCGGTGGAGTCGATTATGAAGCGGTTCTGCACCGGGGGCATGTCCCTGGGGGCACTGTCCCGCGAGGCCCACGAGGTGCTGGCCATTGCCATGAACCGGATCGGCGGCAAGTCCAACTCCGGCGAGGGCGGCGAAGATCCCGTGCGTTTCAACGTCCTGAATGATGTGGATGGCAAGGGCAACTCCCCCACGTTCCCTCACCTGCGCGGATTGAAAAACGGCGATACGGCGAGTTCTGCCATCAAACAGGTGGCTTCCGGTCGGTTTGGGGTGACGCCGGAATATCTGATGCACGCCAAGCAGATTGAAATCAAGTTGGCCCAGGGCGCAAAACCGGGCGAAGGTGGCCAACTCCCTGGCAAGAAGGTCAGCCCCTACATCGCCATGCTGCGCCGCTCCAAGCCGGGAGTTTCCCTGATTTCGCCGCCGCCCCACCACGATATCTACTCCATCGAAGACCTGGCCCAGCTCATCTTTGACCTGCACCAGATCAACCCCAAGGCGGGCGTCTCTGTGAAGCTGGTGTCTGAGGTGGGCATTGGCACCATTGCGGCGGGGGTGGCCAAGGCCAACGCCGACATCATCCAAGTCTCCGGCCACGATGGCGGCACGGGGGCCTCGCCGCTCAGCTCCATCAAGCACGCTGGGGTGCCCTGGGAACTGGGCCTGACCGAAGTCCACAAGGTGCTGCTGGATAACCAACTGCGCGACCGCGTGACCCTGCGCGTTGATGGTGGTCTGAAGACGGGCTGGGATGTGGTGATGGGTGCCCTGATGGGGGCCGAGGAATTTGGCTTTGGCTCCATCGCCATGATTGCCGAGGGCTGCATTATGGCCCGCGTCTGCCACACCAACAACTGCCCCGTCGGCGTGGCCACCCAGAAGGAGGAACTCCGCAAGCGGTTTACGGGCATCCCCGAACATGTGGTCAACTTCTTCTTCTACATTGCTGAGGAAGTGCGATCTCTGCTGGCGCGGCTGGGCTATGCCAACTTGGTGGATATCGTCGGTCGCTCTGACCTACTCAAGCCCCGTGACGGTGCGAAACCCGCCAAAACCCAGTCCCTCCACCTGGATACCCTAATCAACCTGCCCGACGTGCGCCAAGACCGGAGCTGGCTCACCCATGAGGCCGTCCACAGCAACGGCCCCGTGCTGGATGACACCATCCTGGCCGATGCCGACGTGCAGCAGGCCATCCACAACCAGGGCACCGTGGCCAAGTCCTACAAGGTGATCAACACCGATCGCACCGTGGGCGCACGGGTGGCTGGGGTGATTGCCGACAAGTACGGCAATTCCGGCTTTGAGGGCCAACTGAACCTCACCTTTGAGGGAAGCGCTGGCCAAAGCTTTGGCGCGTTCAACCTGCCGGGGATGACCCTTACCCTCGTCGGCGAGTCGAACGACTACGTGGGCAAAGGCATGAACGGTGGCGAACTGGTGGTGAAGCCCCCCGTGGACATCACCTACGATCCCTCCGAGAACGTGATTATCGGCAACACCTGTCTCTACGGCGCAACCGGGGGCACCCTCTATGCCCTAGGCCGCGCTGGGGAACGCTTCGCTGTGCGTAACTCTAAGGGAGAGGCTGTCATCGAAGGGGCGGGCGACCACTGCTGCGAATACATGACCGGGGGCACCGTGGTTGTGCTTGGCCCGGTGGGTCGCAACGTGGGCGCAGGGATGACCGGGGGCTTAGCCTACTTCCTGGATGCAGACGGCAACTTCCCCACCCTAGTGAACCCGGAAATTGTGAAGGTGCAACGGGTGATCACCCCGGCTGGGGAAACTCAGTTGAAGAGCCTGATCGAAGCCCACGTCGCCCACACCGGCAGCGCCAAGGCCCAGCGTATCCTCGATGACTGGAGCGAATACCTGCCCAAGTTCTGGCAGGTGGTGCCCCCCTCCGAGGCGGACAGCCCTGAGGCGAATCCGGCGGAAAAGGTGCTGAGTTCGGCCCAGGCCTAGGCCATAAAGCTAAGGAGCTAGGAAACTGAATCGATGAATCGCAAAGCCTTAAAGCGATCTGTCATCAGTTTCCTGGCTCCTTATTGTTAAAACTCACTGATACAAAGACAAAAGCACACCTTATCCTTCTGTACCGACAGAAAGAAGCTTATTTACAGATTTCTCTACATCATTAAAGATGGGTGTCATTTCTTTCGGTGATGTAGAGTAAATACCTAAAAACTGCTTTGCTCTTGTCGCTGAGACATAAAATCTAATCCTTTTCTCGTAATCACTTCCTGTGCCCTCATCAGGATTGAGGATATAAACGATATCCGCATCATATCCTTTTGCATCCCAAATATTAGCAATATTGATACAGGCTGGCTCAACAGCTAAATTGTTCAATTTGTCATTACTTCTTACATGATTGCCGCTACGCAGCTTAACATCTTCGCCAAGACTGTCAGCTAGATAGTGATATAGCTGTTCAGCAAAATGGTTCTTAAAGCATAGAATCAATATTCCATTTTTTAAGGTTTCTCTTAGCTCCTGATGAGCCAGAAACTCACCTAGCTCAGTTTCTAATGATTGAAAGCACTCTTTATCTGCTAGAAATCTTTCTACATGAGGATCAATCTCTCCTGGAAAAACACAAAAGTCACAATCTATCCACGTTTCTCCTGTAGAGTCAATGTGTTCTGAAATTAGATTTCTATTTTGCAACTCCTGAAAGTTTAGATCTGCTCGAAGTCTATTTTTGACATCTTCATCTAGTGAAGATGCCAAACAAGTATTAAAAGTGAGGTCGATAACTTTCTTAGACGTTCTTACACACTCGGGCAAAAAGTGTCTATTTAGACTAGGCGGCAATTTACTTTCAACATTGCCATTTTGCCCGAAAATATTTTGCAAATCATCATAGAAGATAAAGAGACTTTTTCCTTCGGCCCTTAGGTCACTACAGCAAAGGTCAAGAAGGAGATCGTACTGTGATTTATCTAAGTCTTGCCCTTCGTCAATCAAGATCATATCAAACAAGCCATTATGACTCCTAAGGGCTTGTTTTAGATTCTTAGCCGTTTGTTCTCGATCAATAGTAGATTGTGGTTTGAATTTTAATAGATCTTTATTGTCCAAATAGTTGATCAAGGTTGTTAGTGTATGAATCAAAACCTTTTGTTGAGGAACTCTGTCAGGAAAGGGTTCTAGATTCATGGGTTGCCTGAAGGCAGCATTTATTTCCTTTCTAAGCATTTTTCGGATGTATGTATTGTGATGAAAGACTAATATGCTGGGCTCACGACTGTAAATCTTTTGGAATTGTTGAAATAGATGGGGAATCAAATTAGCAAGAATAATGGTTTTCCCACTGCCAGCAACACCTCGAAAACCATGAATCTGACCTAAGACTAGAGCATTCTTGCTCTCGACCAACTTGCGAAAGACTTGCGCTTGCGCTGGATAAAGAATTTTACCTCCATTCCTAAGTCTCTCTGCGAGTTTATCAATACTTATTAGATCAGATGGTGGGTCTTCTAACGATAGCTTATTTTTTGGAAACGTATCCTCATCTTGTTTTTCAAGTTCAATTTCAGATCCTTTAGGATTATTCAACTTACTCTCATTAGTTATTGGAGCCTCAATCTTAATTTCCCGGTCAGATTCAACCGCAATTTCCTGAGAACGATAATGATCTTTTAATTTGTTAAGAGCAATGACTGTCCATCCCATAACAAAAGGAATTACGATTACTCCCAATCCAGGAAGTGGAATTAGTTCAACGACATGAATCCATGTTATTTGACCTAATTTCCCCCATAAAATAACAGCCATTACAGTCATTGCTGATTCAATGGAAAGAGTTACGCTAGGATCATAGATATGTGCAATTGCCAACGCGCCAGCAAGCTGGCATGGAGTATAAACAAAAATACCTGGAGTTCCCGTCATGCTAATTCCCCCTGCCATAGGGATTAGCACACGAATTACAAATTTTCTGATTTGATTGGCAGCCTCGTCTTTTTCGTCAAGACTGGCATAATTCCAGTTTTTGGTAAATATTTCCTTCAATAGTTTGTGATGAGAGACTAAATCTATAACCTCCTGGAGAAGATAAGCCCAGTTATCGCTGTCATGTAATAGATCATTTTCTGCTTCCGGTTTTTTGAAAAGGTTCTTGATCTTATCAAAGAGTCCCATATATACTTCCTATCAGAGATAAATGCAAAAAACTCCATGCCCAGAGAAGTGTGCAATGACGTTAAGAGGCACTCCTTGAACTAAACCTGATTATGAACTTCGCTTACAAGAAACTCTGTATTGCCCAAGGCATGTTGGCCTAGAGTTCCCCAATAGAAGTAAAAATCATACTCGGCGAATTTATCTTAACAAATAGAATAAAACGTCATGATAGATAGTCCATACTCCGTCCTTCATATCCTGTTCTTACTCAGACTATTTCACTGTGCGTAAATCTCTAATCAACGGCGCAATCTACATTCTAGCGACCCTAGCGGCGAACTATACGGCGGCCTGGTTTATTCCGCTGCCCATTTTCGGCAAAGTGGCGGCGGGTACCTTTGTGTTTGGCCTCACCTTTACCCAGCGGGATCGCCTCCACGAAGCGGGGCGGGGTTGGGTGTATGGCACCATTGCCGTGGCGGCCCTGGCCAACGTGCTGATGAGTGCGCTGTTGGGAGTGCCCTTTCGGATTATTGTGGCCAGCTTTGTAGCCATTGTGTTGGCGGAAACCGCCGATACCGAGGTGTACCAAAAGCTGCTGCCCTATCCCTGGCTGGTGCGGGTGGCGGGCAGTAATGCCGTCTCGGTGCCCCTAGATACGCTGTTGTTTACGCTGATTGCCTTTGCTGGCGTGCTGTCGCGGGCGGAGATGGTGGCCCTGTTGTTTGGGGAAATTGTGGTGAAGTACGCCATTGGAGCCGCCGTGGCCTTGTGGAAAGAAGGGAAATGGGTTTGGCAAGAAGCTGACTCTATCGGGCGTTAGCTAAAAAGTCAATGTATGGACAATGCAGCCATTCGGCTAGAACCTTAACGAAGAGGCAAATACTGTACTTGTCCTTCCCATTCGCCCTCAAAACTTCCTTCTGCGATCAAGATTATCTCCTCAATCACCAGTCTAATTGGGACGCTGCGACTAATCTCAAAGACTCCTGGCATGGCTAACCCTGCCTGCACGCGCTCGTAGGCATAGCGGGTCATCGTTTCAACATCGTGGGTTAATAAAATTCGCCCCTGTTGGGCGGCCCATTCCAGAATGACTCGATCATCCGTTTCAGATAGACCCACATCTTGAACCCTGACAATATCAAGTTCAGGTCTTTGCCGAAGAATGCCTCGAATAATTTGGTTGTTAAAGTTCTCGTCTGCCAAAAGGCGTAGCATTTCAGCCCTGTTTTTGATGGTCGAGTCTTGCCATCAGCCGAGCACGGATGCCAGTTGGGTTGAAGCGACGCTCGTTTTCTTGACGAACTTGGGTAGCGCGTTCTTGTCGATTTTTAAGATAGGTATCCACTTCAGTTTTTCGTCGCAGATAGTAAGCAATCACCGAATAGACATCGGCAAGCTGAAGCGATGGATATTGCTCGACAATCTCTTCTGCTGTAGCGCCCTCTGAAAAAGCCGCCACTACCGTATCCAAGGTAACGCGAGTATTTCCAACCAGAACCACGTCATCCTTGTTCAGTGTTAGAGGCGTTGGCTCAACCACAATTGCTAGGGTCATTGGCGTCACCATGGTTACGGATTAGATCGTAGCAAACTTTCACAGGATTCTGGGTTTAAGGTTGTCAGCCGATTGCTATAGCCCAATTCATACCTGAAATTGCCTAGTTTGACGATGCTATCAAAAAACACGATCCCTTACCCCGGGGACGTCAAGCTCAGCTTCGCCCCAGTGCGCAAAATTTGCCCTGCCAGCATCGCCGCCCCGAAGCCGTTATCAATATTGACGACGCCAATGCCCACGGCGCAGGAATTAAGCATCGTCAGCAGGGCCGAAAGCCCTTGAAAGCTAGCCCCATAGCCAATGCTGGTGGGCACCGCCACAATGGGACAATCCGCTAGGCCCGCCACCACGCTGGGCAAGGCTCCCTCCATACCAGCCACCACAATCAGCACGTCCATCTCCCGAATCATGTGCTGGTGGCGCAACAGGCGATGCAGCCCCGCCACCCCCACATCCCACAGCCGCACCACGCGAAAGCCGGACAGTTCTGCCGTTACCGCCGCTTCCTCCGCTACGGGGAGATCCGCTGTGCCAGCGGTAAGGATGCCAAGGGTGCCCGGTCGATGGGGCGCAAGGTTGAGGGGTACCAACGCGCAAATGTGAGCCATTGGGTAGTACAGTGCCTCCGGCAATTGCTGGCGGATTTGCTCGTAAACATTCGCCTCAATGCGGGTGGCCATCACCACCGGGTTACGGGCCTGCAAGCTGCGCATAATCTGAACGATTTGATCCACCGTTTTCCCTGGCCCCCAAATCACCTCTGGAAAGCCCGTCCGCAGGGTACGGTGATGATCGACCTTGGCAAAGTCCTCAATGGGTTCAAACTCAAGGTATTTTAGTTGCTCTAGGGCGGCATCGGGGCTAACGTGCCCCTGGGCAACGGCGGCAAGCAAGGTACGCAAGGCTTCGGGCTGGGTCACGGTGGTTGGGCAAGAAACGTTCTTTGAATATTGTCCCTGGAATTATCACAGGCGGCGATTGTCACAGGGTTGACATACCAAAAACACGCTACCGTCACACCCGCCCCGTAACTTAAGAATTAATCGTTCACTCCTCAACACCCGGCGTCAGAGAGTCCTCTGGCGCTTTTTTCTTGCGTCAGGTCAGGTTCCCCAGGACAATTTTCCTTTGGGCGCGAAGTCGGTGATCAGTGTGATAGAAACTGGCCGATGTTTACCTGAACGCTGCATCCTTACAGTTCTAGGGCTACCGCTAAGCAGCCAGGTAAACCCAGTTCGACTACTTTTCCACCAGTTCGCGGAACCAGTTGTCGCTCTAGAGATCGTCAAAGGCGGGTTCGGTGCGGGCTTCTTCTTTATAATCGGGGTCGAGGCGGACGGCCTGTTGCAGGCATTCCAGGGGCATATCGGGGTTCCCCTAGAGGGCATAGCGGAAACTTTTTATCATGGGCTTTGGTGCGCTCGGCTTCTGACGTTCCCGCTCACCGGACGCAGATCACCTTTGCTTCTCACCGATAACTTGACTTCGTTCCGGTGCAGCGGGATTGTTATGGTTCCGTGCTAGGGAAACTCGACGTGATTTTATGATGCACCATGAGTCTCATCAATAATTTTGCCACGGAACACCACATAGTTATAGATGTTGTAAGACAAAACTACAGGAATCAGAAAACCAATAAATGTCAGCATAAACACAAGCGAACTTGGCGCTGCTGCCGCCTGATAAATCGTTACACTGGGAGGAATAATATTTGGGAAAATCACGAATCCCAAGCCAATAAAGGAAAGAGAAAAAACCAGAAATGTATAAATCAAGGGCGTATTTTCCTCAAACCGTTTCAGGCTTCGCAGCAGCAATCCGACAAACAAAAGTCCCAAAATTGGGATGAGAGCAAAGATATAGATAAAGGGTGCTGTGAATAATTGCGTTCGCGCTTGCTCAGAAATCAGGGGAGTGCTGATGGTGATAAACAATGCGCCTACTAAAGTTGTCCAAGTCGCTATCGTTGCAGTTCTGTAGTGAGTTTTCTGCAATTCTCCTGTGGTTTTCAAAATCAAGTAAGTAGAGCCAATCAGGACATACCCTTGAATTAAAGTCAGAGCAACAATAACTGATCGCCAAGTTAACCAGTCCCAAATTCCACCCGCAAAATGCCCAGCCTCATCCACTTTAATGCCTTCAAAGACACTACCCAAGGCGAATCCTTGTCCCAGTGCTGCTAAAAAACTGCCCACTCCAAACGTAATATTCCACACCAGTTTGTTGTCTGCGTTTTCTCGAAACTCGAACGAAACAGCCCGGAGAATCAAACCAACCACCATTATCACGGCAGGCAGATAGAGGGCATTTAGAATCGTCGCATATGCTAGGGGAAATGCTCCAAATAAAGAGCCTCCCATCAAAATCAACCAGGTTTCGTTGGCATCCCAAACATTGCCTAAACTGGTCATCAAAATACTGCGACGTTCTTCACTAGAAGCGGTTAACGATAAGATGCCAACTCCCAGATCGAACCCGTCTAACAGAACATAAAGAAACAAGAACAGTCCTAAAATGCAAAACCAAACTTGAGGTAAAAACTGCTGTAACGGCTGTAAAGGTTCCATACTTTCCTGCTCCACTCATTACTATTGTTGTGCTTCTGCGGGACGACGATCGCGCTCATGTTGAGCAGGTTCGATATCGATCGTCGGTTGAACGATCGTGCGAGGTGCAGGCAGTTCAAGGTTGGGTCCTTTACGGATAATCTGACTGCCAAAAAAGAGCGTAGTAAAGAAAAGCACTATATACAAACTTGCTATCCCCACTAACGAGAATAAGACTTCTCCGGCGGGGAGATGGGATGCAGAGTCAACAGTTCGTAGCTCCCCGTAGACAATCCAAGGTTGCCGTCCCACACAACGGACAATCCAACCTGTTTCGACCGCAATGTAGCCAAGTGGAGCCGCAAAAACCCAAGCTCTCATCAGCCATTTTTGTTGAGAAATCGTAGCTGCTGACAGTTTTCCACGCAGCCATTGCAGCACACTAATCCCCATCAATCCGGCTAAAAATAGACCGATCGCCACCATGATTCGGAATGAGTAGTAGATCAAACCCACCATATGGGGACGATTTTGGGGTTCCCATTCTTTTAAGCCTTGAACGGGTTGATCAAGTTTTGGTTTGAGTTCCAGTAGGTAGCTCAATGCGCCAGGAATTTTAACTTCCCACTCATTTTGCTCTGCTTTATCGTTAGGTAAGGCTACAAAGCTCCAGTCAGCAGGTTGTCCAGCAGGAATCGTTTCCCACTGAGCTTCCATTGCTGCAAGTTTGGCAGGTTGATAGTGGTAAACTTGCTCTGCGCTCAAATGCCCAATGAAGATTTGCAAGGGAGCAATGGCGATCGCTATTGATAAGACGACTTTGAGCGATCGTGCAAAGAATTCAGCCTGACGTTGATTGATAATGTACCAAGCACTAATACCGCCAATCACAAACAGTGAGGTTTCTAGCGTCGCAAAGAACATATGGAGAAAGCTATTCACCATAAATGGATTGGCGATCGCTTGAAAGTAGTCTTGCACCACAAACTTTCCATTCACGAATGTTCCACCCGCAGGAGTTTGCAACCAAGAATTTGCCGATAAGATCCAGAAGGTGGAAAGATTTGCTCCAAATGCGACCAACATTGTAGAGATCCAGTGAATAACGGGGGGAACTCTGTCCCAGCCAAACAGCATGATGCCAAGGAAACTGGCTTCTAGCATAAATGCCATTGTGCCTTCAAACCCTAGAACGGTTCCGAAAAAATCACCAACTGACTCGGAAAAGGGTGCCCAGTTTAAACCAAACTGAAATGCCATAGGTAAACCAGAGGCAACGCCAATGCCAAAGTTAAGGACGTAGAGCTTCGACCAAAAGCGGGCGTGATGGTAATAGTCGAGGTTGCGAGTTTTCAGCCACAGTCCTTCAATCACAACGAGATAGATCGCCATGCCTGTGGTCAAAACGGGCCACAACATATGAAAGATTGCCGTCAGCGCAAACTGTATCCGCGATAATGCGACTGTATCTGAAAGAAATGCTTGCATATCAGAGATTTAAGATAATGTTACTTGACATTACGAATACTCAATCTTCGTAACATTAAAATCTTGGCTGATACAAGCGACACACTGTCAAACTGGCTGAAATTAAAGGTTTAGTTTAGGATCGCAGGGCTTCAACTGGAGATTTCAAGATGCCTACAGTGAACCAGTCTTAATCTTTCACCCTAGAAAAGGCGATCGCAAGTGCCCCTACCGATAACTTGAGGAAGCCTAACGGTTCTGGTCAGCGGTTGCCAGGGACTTTGCATCTGACCCAAACAGCCTCAATCAATCCGCTGCACCAAAATTGTTGGACTGCGTTTTGATACTCTTATTTAGATGTCAGAGATGGGTAATTTTTCAACCTGATCAGCACTACTACTTTTTCTCAACATTGCTCGCAGACACATTCTGTATTTAGGGTCAAAAAAGCAATAAGCATCACCTTTGGGAGAACGCTTAATAATTGGATTATCTTTTAGTGCTAAACCACTTAATATCTGTGGCAGGTTCAAAGTAAGGTTATTAGTAGAATCTGAAAACTCCCTTCTAAGAATTTCCTCAATGTCCGACCACTTAAACTCCTCACTTTCAACTAACCCAAGTGAATAAAGTGTTTGATTTCGCCTGCCGACCTTAGTATCACGTTCATTCATCATAGATTCTATGACTGAATAATTTGCAGATAATGATTGCTTTAACCAAAACTTATCTGCCTCGTCTAATAAACCTTGATCGATTCTCTTGTCGTTATTTTCTCCAAGAAAAGCAAGTTCTAGACAGTACTCATGTATTCTCTGTGGCAATCTATCAGTCACCCAAGAAATGTGAGACATTACGGCATCTAGTTCTTTAATATTATATTTAAGTTCTGTAATAAAGCCTTGATGAATTAGGTCTTTACATTCCTGCAAAGTCATTCTTGAGACTTCAGGCATTTCTCTAATACGATTTGCTACAGTAGCAAGGTTTGGTGTTGATTGATAGTACTCTCGCAAATCACCTGGGACACCAACAATCAAAAGGTTCACTTTGTATGATGCGTAGCGTGAGTCGTCCAGCAATGTGATAATATTTGCCAACTCTGTTAATAAAGGCAAATCGGCTCTAATTGACTCAAGATTGTCAAGCACAAGAATAGCTTGTTTATCACCACTCCAATCACGGATACGACTTAAACAAGCCTCGAAAGGCTCCATCTCGCCAAGCGTATATTGACCTTGATGTTGCAGACTCCCAGAGGCAACTACGGCACTAACATCAGCTTTTTTCGTTTCACTATACCCAGTTTTTCTAGGCTGTTGTTCTCTATTCACCAAATTTGAAAATTCAGCGTTAATAGATTTAAGCCTAGAAGCATTCGCTAAATTCGCTATATAAACTTCGACACCTAGATCTTTCAAAACTCTTTTATATAACCAAGTTTTACCGCTTCCACTCTCTCCATAGATTAGTAGATGCATGCCACTGCGCAAGCCTCTCTTCAATGCAGCTTCCAAGTCTGGACGCTTCACATACATTGATTCATTTACATCAGAAGCTCTTGGAGTAAAGACTTGTTCTGGTTCTTTAGCTTGTTGCCACATTTCTCTAGAGACTCGTCCTTTTTCTTGAGAATAAAAGTACTTTAATAGTACAACCTACATGCAGAAAGATGCAAAGATCAAGAGCTCAAGCAGCCCAACGGTGAAGTTGTGCGGCGGCAGATCACCTCGAACTCTGACCGATAACCTCTGTACCGTCCGCACCAACGCAGTGTTAGCTAGCTTTCCAATCGATCTCTGCTCCCTTCAAAATTGCCACTCAACTCATTTATTTAGAGTAATACTGTTTATTTCAGTAAGCTACCTTTGATCTCAGCATCGTAAACATGCTCACCTGATCGTGTTCCAATGACAAGAATTATCTTGCCCTCATACTGAGGAGGAACTTCCATATCCCTAGAAACGGCAGCTTGCATGGGATAGTCATGCAGCTTTAAGGTTTGCTGAGTTTCTAGTTCTATAAATTGATTGTCTTTGACCTCAATCCATATAAGCGACATCACACACCTCTGTCAATTTTCGGAGATAGATAGTTCAACGATGCATATATCATCGGTTTCTAAACCCAAGTGCTCTGCTAATCCAGGAGAAAGATCCGCAACTCTCCCAGTCAGTTCATTGGGACCCCAGTCTACGGGTTTTGCTTCCGCAAATTTGCCATTCCGAGGGTTGGTGACTTTAGCCATGATTTTGACTAAATCTGATTTTGGAATGATACCGTAGTTCCAGCGACAGGCAAGATAGTATTTTTGGGTATCAAGTAAACGCCCTAACCCTTCACTATCACTGGGAGGGCGCAAAAAGTAAGCAGGTAAATCCTCATATCGCTGGACAAGTGCTAAACCTTCGTCACGAGCCATTCCAGTATCATTTGATCCCCCAAATGTTGACATTTTACCCGTAAATTTTATTGTTGTAGTTCTTTCAGAACCAGCAGTCAAGGTTAACTGAAAGTCAATTTTTTGCAGAAAGTTACCATCTGAGTCAAAAGCCCTGAATGAAAATGGGCGACTAACGCCAGGTGTTACTAAAGATTGAGTAAAGCACCATTTGTTTGATTCAGGACTGACATCTCCAATCTTAAATGGACCTCCTGGTCCGACTTCAGCAATAACTCTGGCGACCTTGTCACTCGCCGTCCCTGTGAACTCAATCAAATCATGGGTCTTAAGGCTCACTCCAGGCTGAGGGAAGGTAACTGTAAAGTATGAAGTTCCAGGCACTTCACCTCCTCCATTAGGCTCTCTGACATTGTATTCAACTATCAAGGAAATACTCTGAAATCCTTGCCTTTTATATTGGAGCATGAAGTCCTGAAAATCTTCCCATTCTCCTCGTTTACGGAATACAACACAGCCTTTTGAGCCAGGAACATTGGCATCGAAATGAATGCCAAATTCTCCTCTGCGCGGAGGAACATCAACTGGATCTGGTTCAATGTAGTAAAAATTGCCCTCAATTCCTGTTGTCCCTCTCTGATCAAAAGGTGTTGTGCGTACAGAATAATTAGAAATCCCCACCTTTTGGCAAGCTGGTATGGGGCCTCTTCCTCTCGCCGATTGATGCTCTAAGCTTTGACATCCTGGCAATCCTGAAGTAACCAAGAACGAGTTTATTTCGGTGTCACCATCCATAATTGACAGTTCCCCTATGAGTAGCTCATCAGTTTGTTTCAGGGGCATTCTGAAGCGCAGCCAAGTCATAAAATTATTCTCCTTTCTTAAAAAATAATGGAATTAGGGATACTGTTCTTTAAGCTTGTGCCGAAATTCGTCCATATCAATTGAGAGAGAACCACCTGGATCATTTTTTGCGTAAGGGCTTCCATCTTCAGCAACCGCCTCATCATGACCTTTAATCTTGTCAAAGGAGAAAACATCTGGACGCTGCTTTTTAAGATATGTACAGAGCCTTTCTACTGTCTTTTCTTGTTCAGGGGTAAACTTTTGATACCAGCCACCAGTTCTAACCTGGTTCCCATCTATATGGCGACATTCAGATTGATCTAAACATAAGTCAGGGTACCTTAACACGCCAGTATTCTGATCAAAGGCGAACCAAGGAGCATACTTAGTTGCTCCTCCAATGTTGACAGGTTTAAGTAATCCTGCACCTACAACCTCCACACCAACGCAGTATTTATGATGCCAAGTCCCTGAATGATGACCCCATTCATCAAGGGGAAAAGTTTGGTACAGAACACCATCCCGTCCAACAACAAGGCAGGGATATCTCGTCCATAGATATTCACAAGTTCCATATGGATCAGGACGACCAGCCGTGTGATGGTAGATAATTCCCTCTGGCCATCCATTACGATACTTACCTTGCATATTTGGATGGCCTAGGTTATTTCTTAGTTCTTTTAGCTTCTGATCGTTTTCTAGAGTTTTGGCCCATGGAATCCAGCGCGGGTCATCAACATCATCATCCTCTAGTATACGAACCCGAGGAATGGCTTCATTTTCTTGTGCAGTCGCGACATGGATGTTATGGGCATTAGGATACTGATTGAGAAAATCACAGAACTTCTCTTTGTTAATAGTTCGACGAGCCACAACTGGGTCTGAACCATCATAGGCGACAACAATTGACTTTCCATTTTCAGAAAAAACCTTAAACCAAGTTACATTACTCATCTTGCAAAATCCTCAAATCTCAAGTATCAACAAAAAGATTAAATTTGCTAGCTAACTCTTTATTAGAGGGAAACTTTCCGCCTAATGCCCTTATATGGGATCTTAGGTGGAAATCTGTCCGCCTAAATACCCCTACAGGGATCTTAGGTGGAAAAATTTCAGCCTAAATGCCGAATATGGGATCTTAGGTGGAAAGTTTCAGTATAAACACCCGACGCCCTGGGAGCCTGGCAACTTAAGATTTCTTCAGAAATAGTACGGGCTTACCTATGGATGCATCGACTCCTCCACCCAAACGCCTGCTTGACCAAGTGCGGGATGCCATTCGGCTGAAGCACTACTCTTACCGCACAGAGCAGACCTACGTGCAATGGATTCGGCGGTATATCCTGTTTCACAACAAGCGCCACCCGAATCAAATGGGGGTGCCGGAGATAGAGGCGTTTCTGACCCATCTGGCGGTGCAGGAGCATGTCGCGGCCTCTACGCAGAACCAGGCGTTAAGCGCGTTGTTATTTTTGTATCGAGAAGTCCTGTTTCTGCCCTTGGACGCTCGAATCGATGCGGTGCGGGCCAAGCCATCGCGAAAGCTACCAACGGTTTTGACCAAGGATGAGGTGCGTTCGGTAATTGTGCATATGACCGGGGTTCATCGGCTCATTGTGCAGACGCTCTATGGCAGTGGGCTGCGCCTGCGAGAGGCGATGCAGCTACGGGTGAAGGATTTGGATTTTCCTCAGCATCAAATTGTGGTGCGGGATGCCAAGGGCCACGACAGCCGCGTCACCATGCTTCCAGTCAGTTTGGTGGAGCCTTTACAGGAACACCTTCAGGGCGTGCAGCGGCTCCATCGGCAAGATTTGGAACAGGGCTATGGGGCAACGGTTTTACCCTTTGCCTTAGCCCGGAAGTACCCCAATGCAAACCGCCAATGGCACTGGCAGTTTGTGTTTCCATCTTCGACGCGCTGCCAAGATCCGCGCAGTGGAACGGTGGTTCGCTATCACTTGCATGAGAGCGGATTGCAAAAGGCCGTGAAGCAAGCGGTGCGCTGTGCAGGAATTCAAAAGCGAGTGGGTTGTCACACCTTCCGCCATAGCTTTGCCACCCATCTGCTGCAAAACGGCTACGACATTCGCACGGTGCAGGAGTTGCTGGGCCATAAGGACGTGAAAACCACGATGATTTATACCCATGTGCTCAATCGGGGTGGACGAGGAGTTAGAAGTCCGCTGGATTGAGCCGAGGCAGGCAGATTGGTGAGCAAGCGCAGCCTATTTCTCCACCAGTTCGCGGAACCAGTTGTCGCTCCAGAGATCGTCGAAGGCGGGTTCGGTGCGGGCTTCCTCTTTGTAGTCGGGGTCGAGCCGGACGGCCTGTTGTAGGCATTCCAGGGTCATGTCAGATTCCCGCTGGAGAGCGTAGCAGAGGGCTTTGTTGTAGTGGGCCTTGGCGTAGTCGGGGTCGAGGGCAATGGCTTTATCGAAGCTCTTGATTGCTTCTTCATCGCGACCTAATTTGACGAGGGCTAAGCCGCGATTATCCCAGGCTTTGGGCAATTCGGCATTAAAGCGAGTGGCTTTATCGAAGGAGGAAAGGGCGTCTTCGTAGCGCTCCAATTCCAGCAAGGAAAGGCCACGATTCAGCCACGCAATCGCATCGTTAGCCTGAATTTCGACGGCCCGATCAAAGGATTGGAAGGCTTCTTCATGCTGCTGCAAAATGCCGTAGGATACCCCTCGATTCACCCAAGCTTCGTGATATTCGGGGTTGATTTCGAGGGCTTTGTCAAAGGCCGTAATCGCATCTTCCCGCCGCTTTAGCCGACTCAGCACCATACCCCGATTCAGCCACACTTTGGGGTCTTCGGGGGTGATGTCGGCCAGCTTTTCAAACACCTCCAGGGCATCTTCGGGGCGGCGCAGTTCTCTCAACAGCAGACCCTTTTGGTAGAGGGCGAGATGGTGGCGAGGGCTGATGGTGAGCAGTCGATCTAGGGACGTCACTGCCGCTTCGAGCTGCGCCAAGGCCTGCTGGGCCTTGGCGCGGTTCAGCCAGGTATTGACGTTGTTGGGCTGAATTTCCAGGGCTTTGTCGTACTCACCCAGGGCGAGGTCGTAGTCTTCGGCTTCCAGGTAGCGATCCCCCGCCTGGATGTATTCCTCGGCGGTGAGGAACAGTTCGGGGCGGTTCAGTTCTAGGCGGGTGATCTTGTCGGTGACGACCTCGAACTGCTGACGGGTTTCGCTCATGAATACATCTGAGATGTACTGGGGCGTCACTTCCGCCAGTCGGTCTAGGATGTCGGATTTTTGGCGCATGGCTTCCGCTTGGATGGCCTCTAGGCGCACCTTGTAGCTTTGCTGGAGCAGGGCTAGATCCCCCAGGGCCACCTCGCGGCCAGCCTCCATATCGGCCTGAAGCTGGGTGAGGCGGTCGCCCATTTCGGTCATTAGGGCTTCGAGCCGTGCCCGCACCTGGTCTTGACGTTCGGCGGTGGACGATTCCAGGTTAGCCAGGTCTTCGCTGAGGCGACGGTCGAAGGTGTCGATTTTATCTAGCACCCGGTCGCGCTTGGTGAAGATCATCTCCCGCACCTGGGTGAGTTGGTCGGTAAAGGCGGCTTCCATGGCCCGTAGGCCGTCGAGGGTCTGTATTTGCTGGTCGCCTACCTGCTCTTGCAGCACCCGCACTTGCTGGCTGAAGGCGGTGGCCGTGGCTTCCAGGTCGCTGAGGATGGTGCTCTTTTGAATTTCCGACTCCGTGGCCATTTGGGCAAGCTGGGCCTGGAGGCTTTGGGCCATGTCTTGGAATTCGTCGAGGGTGCCCCGCTGGCGGCTGTCTACCTCGGTGCGGGCGGTGGCGAAGCGGTCTAGGGCATCATCGGCGGCGCGGCGCAGATCAAACAGCAGGGCTTCCTGGCGCTGCTCGATGTCGCTACGCAGGCCGGAAAACTGGCCCAAAAATTCGTCCGCCGAGCGGCGCAGATCTTGCAGAATGCGGGTGCGCTGGGCTTCAACTTCGGTACGCAGGTTGGCGAAGCGCTGGGTAAATTCGTCGATGGAATTTTGGATGTTTTGAATGGCCAAATCCCGATGGCCAAAGGCGCTGACCTGCAATTCCCCCAGTTGGCGGCTGATCTCTTGCTCCTGGGTTTGTAGGCGTTCTAGGCTCTCCCGTTTGAGGGAATCTAGGGATTCGGCAATTTCAGCCGTCTGCTGATTTACCTGGTCGCTAGCCTGGTTGGTGAGCTGCTGCCGAAGGTCGGCTAGGGCCGCCATCACCCGATCTCGCTCCTCCTGGACGGTGCTGGTCATGGCGGTCATCCGATCCGCCAAACTGGCTTCGCTATTGGCTAGCTTTTGCAGCACCGCATCCTGTTGTACCTCCACATCGCCGCGCAAACGGTTCACGTCCCGCAAAAATCCGGTCTGGTTTTCCTCCATCACCCGAAACACCCCATCCCGCTGCATTTGGGTTTCTTTGCGTAGGGTCGTCACCTGGTCTTCGGCGGACTGGCGCAGGCTGACTAGGCGACCGACAAAATCCGCCTCGGTGGATTCCAGCTTTACCTGAAGCTCTGCCAGGGTCGATTGCCAATCGTTGAGGGTGCGGGCTTTGAACTCGGCCAGATCGTCCACAATTCGGTTGAGCACCTGCTTTTTGGTGACGGCTTCTTCCTGAAAGCGGTCAGTGCGGCTGGTGATAGAAGCGGCCTGTTCTTCAGCCTGGTTGAGGATGTAGTCTAAATCGCGGGTGGCCGATTGGATGCGAGTTTCGAGGTCGGTAATTTCGTTAATTTGCTTGCGAACAATGCCGGAAACTTCTTGAATGACCGAACGCCGCATCAGCCAGAGCATGGCCACGCCCAGCCCCAGCAGCAGCACCAGCGTCCCCAGCAGCACCATAAATAGGGTGGTCGCCCGACGAAAGGCCAAGTCGGCCTCCCGCTGGAGTTGCTCGATTTCCGCTGTGCTGGCCTGGGCAAGCAGAATCTCATCCCCAGCCGTCTCACTCCCTAGGGTAACGGCCTCGGCCCTGGGTAGGCCCGCCACGGCACCGCCGCTCAGCAACGCCAGCGACAACAGCAGCAAGGGACGGGGCAGGGTGGCAAAGGGGCGAGAGATCGGCCTCATCAGGGATAGTCCTAGGTGCGGGCTAGACGGCAAACCCGTTGAATATGCTTAGGATAACTGATAGCCTGACGGCCTGACACATCCCGAAACGCCATCTAGGATGACCGACCGACGATGCCGTGGCATCGGAGCAGGTCATCTAAGGTGGCGCAGTAGGGGGCCATACCAAAGGTGGCGGGGCTAATGGCACCTTGGTAAACAAAATGGCGATATTGAAGACAAAAGTAGTCCCAGGGAGCCATTTGTACCCGAAAGACTTTAATCAGCAAATTGGCTAGCCCTAGGGACAGAGGCACTCGAAACCAAATGCGCTGGCTAAAATAGTCGCTGATTTGCTCCACCGCCTGGTTAACGGAAAGCGGAGGGTTACCAAGGACAAATTCTCGATAGCCCGCCTCGGAAGGATGCTCTAACAGATAGTTGACCACTGTGGCAATGTCTTGGGCATGGGCAAAGTGAAACCCGGCATCGGCCTGGAAGAAGCGCACTAGCCCTACCCAGCGGGTAACATCCTTCAACCCAGCGGAGATAAAGGAGTAGGGCTTATCCTTATCACCACCAAAGACCAGGGTTGGGAAGACCGTGGTGATTTTCGGATAAATGGCTAGCTCCGGTAGTCGCTGGTGGCACTCGTATTTGCTACGAATATAGTCTGTGCCCAGGGTACCTGCCTCTGGGAGTGGCTGGCAGTTTTGGGCCAAGATGCTGGCGGTGGAAAAATAAATCACCTGCTGGCAGCGGTCTGGGTCTAGCATCGACATCAGCCGCAGATTGTGGTGGACGTTGGTGCCTAATACGTAGTCCTCGTCCCCTCCCCAGGCAGCGGCGGTGAGGATGGCCATTTGCATGGTTGGAACCAGATCAGCATAGCGATCAATATCTGCCAGCCCTCCCTGAAGAATGTGTACCCTGGGATGATCGACTACGGACAACCGCAGCTTTTCGGGGTGCCGCAGCAGCAGGTATATCTCGTAGCGCTCTACCTGCAACAGCAGTTCTAGGATGTAGTGTCCAATGCAGCCGCTGGCCCCGGTCATTAAGACCCGCACGGAACCTGGGGACGTGGGATTCGATGCTGAAGTGTCCAAATTCGGTTAGCCAATCCTTCTCAAGTAACTCAGGCGGCACAAGGCACGTATTTTCTATTGTCGCCTGTGACGGGATGGAATCCAAGTTCGGGAGGCCGTACCGCCGAAAGTAGCCCGACGGCAAGGGCAGCGGGCCAGGTGATAGAGCAGCCAGGGGTAAACCCACTTAGGGTATCACGGTACAATACTAAAATAGGGGTTGCCTTGGCACCAGAAAGATGCCTGCCCTAGGATGCTATTTGGTTGGAGCCAAAGCCACGTTACCCAGCGACCTACTGATCTACCGCTACCAAGGCGAGGCTATTCAGCCGAAGCGGCTGGCCTTAAATGGGGCCAATCGGGCCATGACGGCAGATTTAATTCAGCTTTTTCAGGCCCAGGTGGGGCACACCCAGGGCGACCTCAACCGCCATCTCCAAGACTTGGAAGGGGAAGACACCAACTACCGCATCCGCCGAGGGTTGGCCCACCTGCTGCGTAACCACTTCGCCACCTTCGACCAGGTTAGCCCCCTAGAACCGGAGGAATTGCGGCGGCGAATCTTTGCCCTGGCAGCCCAAACAGCTCCCTCTCAGCAGAACGGCCAGCGCCACTATGCCCTCCTCAGCCAGCAGCTTAGTCAAGAGCTAGATCGGGAAGTGACCGTGGACGAGGTTCGCCAGGGACTCTATGCCGACCTGCTAGAAAACCGTATCCTCATCACCTTTGACACCCCCGAACCCGATGCCCTCTTGCATCGCTATAACCTCTCCCAAACCCAGGGCGTGTTCTACAAAGCTAGCGACCTGGTGATGCACCTCTACCGCAACGATCCGGGCGAATATAAGCTGATGTTTCGCTATCTAAAACTGTTTCGGCTGATGACCTACATCGAAGGTGACGCCGACCAAGGCTTCACCATCACCATTGATGGCCCCGCCAGCCTGTTCCAACCCAGCACCCGCTACGGGGTAGACATTGCCAAACTCATTCCCGCTATCCTTCACGTCAGCCGCTGGCGCTTGACCGCCACCCTACAAACCAAAGATACCTACAGCCAACAGCCCCGCAGCCGCCAGTTTACCCTCGACAGCGACTGTGGTCTCGTCACCCACTATCCCCCCGGCAAACCCTACGATAGCCAGATCGAAGAATCCTTCGTTAACCGCTGGCCCGCCGATAGCCCCTGGAAGTTAGAGCGCGAGGTAGACCTCATCCCCATCCCCGGCAGCGTCATGATTCCCGATTTTCGCCTTGTCCACACAGACGGGCGGGAGTACCTACTAGAGATTATTGGCTATTGGCGACCGGAATACCTACGCAAAAAGTTTTCCCAAGTCCGCCAATCCGACCGCACCAACCTCATTCTCGCCATCTCGGAACGGCTGAATCTAGAAAAGGCCGGAGTGGATGTGTCTTCTGTATCTGTGCCAGTGGTGTGGTTCAAGAACAAGCTACAACCCAAGGCGGTGCTGGAGGTTTTAGACACCTAGGAGAGCCTAGACCATCGGCAAATCTAGGGCATCATGGTGGGCGGCGGCAGCGGATTGACGATGATGACCGTGATATTGTCTCGCCCCCCCCTCTGTTTAGCCGACTTGACCAAGGCAGCGGCGGCGGCCTCACAGGCCCGGATAGACTTGAGATGGGAAGCAATCAAATGATCCGAAAGCTCTTCGGTAAGGCCATCACTGCACATCAGCAGACGATCACCGGGGTGAATCTCAATCGGCTGTATATCAATTTGAGTTAGGTCTTCCCGACCTAGGCACTGGGACAAAACATGCCGCCAAGGATGGCTCCGCGACTGCGCCGGGGTGAGTTCCCCCTCACGAATGGCGCGGGCAATCCAGGTGTGATCTTCAGTCATTTGATCGAGCTGGTGCCCTCGCAGGCGATAGAGGCGTGAATCCCCCACATGGGCACACCAAGGCTGATCATCCTGGGGGCGAAAGGTGAGCACAACGGCGGTCGTCCCCATATCCGAGCGCTCAGGGTGATGGAATTGGTCGTGAAGAATGGCATTGTTGGCCTGGGCTAGGGCTTGCCGCAGCAACTCGGCAGTGGGCTGGGCATCTTGCCAGTGGTGGTTGAGGAAGGTTTTGATGGTGGCGGTGGCCAAACGGCTAGCCTCTTGCCCCCCGGCATGTCCTCCCATGCCATCGGCCACGATGAAAAAGCGACCCTCAGGATCAATGTAGTAGTCGTCCTGGTTACTACTCCTAATCAACCCTGGATCCGTTAAACCTGAAAATTGGTGCTCCACCATAACAACCTGTCGCTACTCCCTAGGTCAACCGATCCGCGCGGTTGACCTTGATTACGGCACGCAAAAACGCTACTCCAGCCCCCAGGGCAAACACCCCCGGCGCAATGGCAATCAGCGGCCAGGGGGTCATCAGCATCCCGGTAGCCGATAGGGTAAACGCGCCCATCAAAATAGCATAGTTGTTAGCCATGCTAACGTTGCCGATTCGGCGCAGGGCTCGGTCGGTCTCTACCGATCGTACCCGCACCCGAATATCACCCCGTTCTAGCTTGTCGAGGGTGTCTTCGATGCGCCGAGGTAGCCCAAAGGCGGTAGTGCTTACCTGAGCAGCCTGACGGCTCAGTTCTCCGAGTAGGCTATTGGCTCCATCGCCAGGATTACCGCTGGTCATAAGTTGTGCCGCAAACGGCTTGGCCGCTTCCATAAAGTTAAAGTCTGGGTCTAGCCCCTTACCCACCCCCTCTAGGGTCGAAAAGGCCCGCATGACAAAGGTGAAGGTGGCCGGAAATCGGAAAGGCTGATCGTAGGCTACCGCATAGAGGTCATCGCTGATCGCTTCGATGGACTGCTCCTCGAAGGGTTTGTCCATGAAATTATCCAGAATATACTGGATCGACCGCCGCACCGGGCTCATGTCTTCCACTTTGGCCAAGGCACCGAGTTCTACCAGGGAGTTCATCACCTGGGTAGCATCTCGCTGGGCCACCCCCATAAAGGTACCCATCAGCCTTTGCCGAGTAAGGGGCTGCACCTGCCCCATCATGCCAAAGTCGTAGAAGATCAGCGAGCCGTTGAGACTAACCGCAATATTGCCAGGGTGGGGGTCGGCGTGGAAAAAGCCGTCGTCTAACAGTTGATGCAGGTAGGCTTGGGCACCTAACTGGGCTAGACGCTTGCGATCCAGCCCAGCCGCCTCTAGGGCTTCGTAGTGACTGATTTTAATCCCCGGCATATATTCCAGGGTGAGGATGCGCGGCGAGGTGTAGCGCCAAAACACACGGGGCACCTTCACCCAGTCCATGGCTCGGAAGTTGCGGCGAAAGGTGTCGGCGTTGCGACCTTCATTGAGGTAGTCGATTTCTTCCCAGAGGATGCGGCAACATTCTTCATAGATGCCCATCCAGTCGCGCCCTCGGCCCCAGGTGGGATGATTCTGAAAATACTGGGCGATGCCCTTGAGGATAGAAAGGTCGATGGTGAATAGCGACTGAAGCCCCGGACGCTGCACCTTAACGACAACCTCTTCACCGCTGTGTAGTTGAGCCCGATGAACTTGGCCTAAACTTGCCGCCGCTAGGGGAATGGGGTCGAAGGTGCGATACAGATTGTGAATCGGCTTGCCGAGATCGTCTTCGATGATGGTGCGGGTTTGCTCGTAGCTAAAGGCGGGCACCCGATCCTGGAGCTTGGAGAGTTCTTCAACAAACTCGATGGGGAAAATATCGGCGCGGGTGGAAAAGAGTTGACCGACTTTAATGAACGTGGGGCCGAGATCCAGAAGAGTTTCGCGAATCCACACGGCCAGCTTACGCCGTCTCTCGGCTTGCTTTTCGGGGGTGATGGTGCCGCCATAGATCCAGGCTTTGCCGTAGAGCCAGCGTGACCCCAACAGCCGCAGCACAAAACCCCAAATATCGACAAAGCGGCGATTGCGGGAATAGCGGCCCCGGTTCCAGCGGTAGGCTTTTTGCTGAAATCGATAGTTTTTTTCAGGCTCTGGCGGGGGGCTGCTGGCTACCATCTCCGCCGCCATGGGCACTAACCCACCCGTGACCAAGGGTTCTAGGGTATGACTGTTCTGTGCACCCCACCCCGAGGCCAGCGGCTGGCTGGCCTCCGATAGTGGCTCATCGCCTTGGCCAGGGAGAGGCAAGGACGATGTGGGCTGGGCCGATGAATCAAAAACTGCGGACACTCAGGCTCCTAACGGGCTAGACCAGGGTAGGAAAAGACAACACACCGGAACAACTGGGGACTTTGGCCCTAGGCGGCGGTGCGATACTGCTGAAGGGCCACCCGTACTTGGGCGATCTCGGCCCGCAGGGTATCGATGGTGGCTTGCAGATCCTCGGGGCCATCGGCGGTCGCGCTTTCCCCGGCGGTGGAACGGGTGCCGCTACCTCCATGGGCTGCTTCTGCCTGCTGGGCGCGGGCCATGACTTCCTCGGTCAACTGCCGCAGGGCCTCCCGCTGTTCGGCGTCAAACTGCCCCAGCCAACTGAGGGAGTCGGTGACCAAACGCTCGGTGCGGTCGTTAATGACCTCAGCGAGGGCGCGACCTACGAAAAATGCGTGGAGCACCGGGTTACTCATGGCTAAAACCTCGTACCAAACCCAACTGTTTAGAATTATAACGCTCTTATTCCATGGCGCAGGAATTCGTTTCCTTAGCTAGAGGTGAGGGGGGTGGGGGGTGGGGGAGCGACCGGGGCCGGAATCACCGATTCTGGGGCTACCGGGACTGGGGCTACCGGAACTGGGGCAATGGGGGCAGGGGCCGCCGGGGCTGGAGGTGCCACATCCGGGGCCGCATCTAGGACGGTAGGCGGCGCTGGGGCCGAAGCTCCATTGACGGGTTCGGGTGCTAGGGCTGGGGGCGAGCTATCCAGTGGATCGGGGGTGCTGTCATAGCGGGGGAAATCGCCATTCACTTTGCTGGGAATCTGGGAATCCGCCGAGGGGGTAGGGCGTGGGGCAATGGCGGGAACAGGATCACGCAGGACAGGCGCTGAGGTTGGAATGGGCTGATCCAGGGTTTGACTGGGCAAAGATGGGCGAGTTTTCTCAGCGGTCGGCAGCAAGCGGTCGCGAGATCGCCGACTTTCCACAGTGGGATTATCAAAGCTGGGGCTAGGGCTCTCCCAGTCGGGGAGAGGGGGAAAGGCTTGATTGGGATTGAATCGACTTTGAATTGCGGAATTGTTGGGCTGCAACCGTGCCTGAAGGCCAAAGAAGACACCACCCAGGCCAAATATCAACCCTGTAGCCATTAGCGCCCAGGGCCGTTTCCCTACCCCCCTCTGGGAGACTTTGGCAGGCATGACAGCGCCCGTGGTAGGGGTGGCTGGGGCTGTCGGAACCGCCAACACCGTCGCCGCTGGCTGATGAACTGGAGGAGGAGCCTGTTGAGGGCCAGCCGCCCGTTGGCCTGAAACGTGGAGAGGGCGGGCACTCTGGGCTAAGGAATGGCCATCGGGTAACTGCGCCAACCATTGTGCTAGGGTGGGAGCCTCGGCTAGGGGCAGGCTGGCGGTTTGCAAGACCGCATCTAGGCGGGCGGGCAGTTCGGGGCGATGATGGCGTAGATCAACCGCCAGGGTAGCTTGGGTATGGCTGGCCCACTGCCCAGTCAGCAAAAAATACAACAGTTCCGTGAGTCCACGCACCAACCGGGCTTCGTTGCGGCTAAGGTCGGGGGCTGGCTGGTTGGGATCAGCATGTTCAGGAAAATCAAGCCCAGTGAGGGTCAACATTTCACCCGAGTTAGATTGCCAAACCTGATCGGGCGCAAGGCTGAGCCCCACCCAATCTAAAGGACGTAGCCTTTCAAGATCCTGGGCTAAACGCTGCACAACGGCTAGACTGGCCGCAAAGGGCATGGGGTTTTGGGGCGTCACACGTTGGCTGAGGGGTGATCCCTGGGGCTGAGAAAAGGTTTGATAGCACACCCGATCCTCCTCGAACCCGTGAAGATGGGTGGGAAGGATGACTTGCCCAAGCTGGTTGAGGGTTTCGAGATATTGATAAAACGCCGTGCGCTGGGCCGTATCCAGCAGCAACTCTGGATGGCGACTACCCAGCACGCGCACCAACACCCACTGACCACTCGGTACATGGGTTGCCAGGTAAAGTGGCCCAATGCTGTCCTCGCCGCTGAGGGCATCGATCACATAGGTGCCGTGCTGGAGAGATGTACCAAGGGCTAGGGTCATAGGGGGGTTGTTTGGGGAGGCCACCCCAGAAGGTGGGCTAGGGTAAATTCTTTGCTACTCTAACCTGTCCCATGCCCTTCTGGGGTGGAGATGGGGGCGGAGGATAGTGCTGGGCCAAAAAAGTCTGGGCATCCTCCAGAGTGGCAATTCCTCCATCTAACTGGGCCGCTAGCAGGGCATCCAGCATGGGCCGAAACTGCCGTCCAGGTTTGTAACCCAACGCCTTTAAGGTGTCGCCATTAACCAGCGGTTCCACCGTGCGTTCTTGGGTGAGGTAGCGCCAAATTACCGGACTAAGGGTGCGGGGATGACGGGCGCTCACCAGCAGTAGAGTAGCCAGGTCAACTGTGGCAAAGGTGGTATACCGCTGGCTAGGGCGTAGGGATGGCGTGACGGTGGCCAACCATTTCGTTTCCAAATCGTCTAGGTGGGCCAGCCGCTGAATACTGGTCTCCGTCAGTTGCAGGGCGGCGGCAATATCCCGTCGTTGATCGGGGGGCAGGGTGGCCAGCAGTACCTCCAGCCGCAGTTGCCAAGGGCTACAGCGCGTTGTCCAGTCAAACCGATCTAGCCAGCGACTTACCCGCCGCAACTGGTGCCACAGGGTCGGTGTCATCGCCAGATCGCTATGGATGCAGCGCAGTGCCCGCAATCGATCTAGCAATTCCAGTGCCCCCGGCCAGTAGTGGGCTTCTAGGATGTACTTCAGTTCGTTTTTCAGGCGCACTTGCAGGGCGGGCACCCGTTTTACCTGGCGCTGCATCTGGGCATAGACGCCGCTATCGATGGCGTGGTGAATGTAGCCCTCGGTTTGGCTGTCTAGGCTGAATCCTAGCCGCACCGCAAACCGCACGGCCCGATAAATGCGGGTGGGGTCTTCGATAAAACTATTGGGATGTAGCACCCGCACCTGGCGATTGTGCAGGTCAATCAATCCGCCAAAGTAGTCCAGAAGCTGTCCCTGACCGGGATTTGTCAACCGCAGGGCCATGGCGTTGATGGTGAAATCCCGACGGTAGAGGTCTTGCTGAATGGAACTGGCTTCTACCTCTGGATTGGCAGCGGGGTAAGGGTAAAACTCGGTGCGGGCGGTGGCAATGTCGATCATCAGTCCGGCTAGGGGATGATCTAAATCCCGCCGCCACACTAAGGAAGCGGTCTGAAACCGACCATGTACCTGAATATCCACCTCCGGGAATTGGGCCTTGATGTGCTGTGCCAGCACCATGCCAGCCCCTACCTGAGCGGTTTGGTAGAAGCCATCCACCACCAAATCCAAATCAGGTAGGCTCACCCCGGTTGCCCCTTGCGGATCGTCCCGATGAATCAACAAGTCCCGCACCGCACCGCCCACTAAATAGAGATGCCAGCCCCGATCCTGGGCCGCCCTGGCGATCTGAGCCAGAATTTCCCACAGGCTGGGTTTCAGGCGTTGCGCCAAAACGTCTGTCAGTGGTGGTACTGGGGGCAGTTGCGGCTGGCCGGGGGTAGGTCGGGTTGATCCATTCAACCGCTGTACCTGATGCAAATGGCGCAACAGGTCAGTGCGGGTGACGATGCCCACCAGCGACTTATCCTGCAACACGGGCAGTCGGCCAATGTCGTAGGTCACCATCAATTCCTCAATCTCGCTGAGGGAGGTCTCTGGGGTGATGGTTTTCAGGTTGGTGGCCATGTAGCCCTTCACCGGGGCATGGCTAAAGCCGTGGTGAAGCGCAATATCCAAATCCCGCCGTGAAATCACCCCCACTAGGGTATCCGCCGCATCCACCACCGACAGCCCCGAATGGCCGTAGCGCAGCAAAATTCGCTGGGCCTCGCCAATGGTGGTTTCGGGGCGAATGGTACGCACTGGGGAAGACATTAAATCGCGGGCGGTGGGCGGTTTGGGAAACTGCAATCGGGCTTGCCCCAGTACCGTTTCCATCACCTGTCCCGGCGCATCTGTGGTTAGGTTGGCCGAAGCCGCCGTGGGATGCCCGCCGCCGCCAATCGGTTTGAACAGCGTCCCCCAATCGATGCCCTGACCAAGTTCTTGTCTTAACCCCTGCCCAAAGCCCTGACTAAGTGGCTGACCTGGCTCTTGCCCCATCCCCGGCCCCCGGCCATGGCCCTGTTCCCGCTTCAGACTCACCCGCCCTTGAGCGCGACCAATTAACAGGAGTTTGCGTAATGGCGTTTCGCCATCGGGGCCAAGTTCTTTACCGGGATAGTGCGCCCCAAACAGGAACGCATCCACATCGGCCAGGGAAATCAGCCGTTCCGCCACCCCCGACAAGCCCGGAATATAGCGATCTACCGTCAGCAGCACCGAGGCCAAAGTATTGCCCTGGAGGTTCACGACGACCATCTGCTCCATCGCCGCCGTCAGCAGGTCTTGCAAATTGGCAGTTAGCCCCGGTTCCACAAATTCCGCAATTACAGGCACACTCGCCCCCTGGGCCATCAGCCAAGCTAGAGCTTCCGCATCCCGCGCCGTGGCCGTTTCATAGAGCAGTGACCCGGTATCCACATGTACTCCTAGGGCCATCACCGTCGCCTCGGCCACCGTGGGCACAAGCCCCTGTCGCTGCATCGCCTCCACCACCAGGGTGCTGGCCGAACCCACGGCTTCAATCACCGTTTTTTGAGCAGGAACGGCGTTCTCCGTGGGGGGATGGTGGTCATAAATCGTAATCGGAATATGACGGGACAGGGCCAGATCAATCCACTCCGCCGCAGGGCCAAACCGATGGGGCAACTGGGCATCCACCAAGGTCAGAGAACGGATCTGGCTAGGATTTACCGCCCGCCGTTCAATCAGCGGATACTCATCTCGATGCAGGGCCACAAACCGCTGTACCGTGGGATGACAACCCCCCGTTAGCACCACCCGCGCCCCCGGTTGTAGCCGCGCCAGCCCCACGGCAGCCCCTAGGGTGTCAAAATCGGCGGTGGTGTGGCACAGCACTAAGTCCATATCGGTTTCCCAAGGGGCGCGCTTTCTGATAGCTTACTAATTGAGATCACTGTGGCAACTTGCCTTGCCCTACTCAAGGTTAGAGGGTTTCAGCCCATTGCTTTGCTCCGGTTTTGCTGTCGCCGCCTGCTGGGTCGAGGGCAGTCTTCCAAATCGGAATCTGTGGCGCTCAATCCCTCCGTAACGGCGCTTCCCAGGGTAAACCAGCTTGGCTGGAAGAATAGGGGCGCTGCTTGAGGGCGTGGTGTCTTAAATCCCCTGCTGTGTTTAAGAGAGAGATTTTAGATGGTCATCCTGTTTCAGCTTGCCCTATTCGCCCTGGTTCTGATGTCCTTCGTGCTGGTGGTGTATGTGCCCGTGGCCTACGCCTCCCCCCAAAACTGGGACCAGTCTAAAAAGCTCATTCTGCTCGGCTCGATTGTCTGGGGTGTGCTGGTGGTTTTGGTCGGCGGCCTCAACTACTTCGTGGTCTAAGCCCTTTGTGGTCTAAGCCTGTTTAAGACATCGTTCAAGGATTTTCATGGCGGTATTTGAAGGCACCTTTGCAACGGCAGACTCGTTTCGATTCGCCATTGTGATTGGGCGATTTAACGACCTAGTAACGGGTAAGCTGCTGGAGGGGTGCCAAGACTGCCTCAAGCGCCACGGCGTTGATCCCAGACCTGAAGGCACTCAGGTAGATTACGCCTGGGTACCCGGCAGCTTCGAGATCCCCCTCGTGGCTCGTCAGCTCGCCTTGAGCGGACGCTACGACGCCATTATTTGCCTGGGGGCGGTCATTCGGGGCCAAACGCCCCATTTCGACTACGTTTCTGCCGAGGTGTCGAAGGGCATCGCCGCAGCGGGCTTCCAAACCGGGGTGCCCATTGTCTTCGGTGTTCTCACCACTGATACCCTCCAGCAGGCCCTAGAGCGGGCGGGCATCAAGGCCAACCATGGTTGGGACTATGCCATGAGCGCCCTAGAAATGGCCAGCCTGATGAAGCAGATTCGTCGGGCCTCTGGCACAGGAGCCGCTGGGGCCATGCTGCCTGGGCACGGAGCCGTGGTCTAAGCCCTTTGTGGTCTAAGCCTGTTTAAGACATCGTTCAAGGATTTCCATGGCGGTATTTGAAGGCACCTTTGCAACGGCAGACTCGTTTCGATTCGCCATTGTGATTGGGCGATTTAACGACCTAGTAACGGGTAAGCTGCTGGAGGGGTGCCAAGACTGCCTCAAGCGCCACGGCGTTGATCCCAGACCTGAAGGCACTCAGGTAGATTACGCCTGGGTACCCGGCAGCTTCGAGATCCCCCTCGTGGCTCGTCAGCTCGCCTTGAGCGGACGCTACGACGCCATTATTTGCCTGGGGGCGGTCATTCGGGGCCAAACGCCCCATTTCGACTACGTTTCTGCCGAGGTGTCGAAGGGCATCGCCGCAGCGGGCTTCCAAACCGGGGTGCCCATTGTCTTCGGTGTTCTCACCACTGATACCCTCCAGCAGGCCCTAGAGCGGGCGGGCATCAAGGCCAACCATGGTTGGGACTATGCCATGAGCGCCCTAGAAATGGCCAGCCTGATGAAGCAGATTCGTCGGGCCTCTGGCACAGGAGCCGCTGGGGCCATGCTGCCTGGGCACGGAGCC